>Ga0308165_1000125_pt1 | contig 202511 bp, 215 predicted proteins | sample PhyWR2_FD_201032 | JGI IMG/M metagenome (GOLD analysis project Ga0308165, IMG submission 201032) | Phyllosphere microbial communities from UC Gill Tract Community Farm, Albany, California, United States - DLSLW.R2 | ecosystem: Host-associated > Plants > Phyllosphere > Unclassified | place...
CCGCAGAGTCTTTCAATGCGAAAATAAAAAACTTCAGATTGCAATTAAGAGGTGTGCGGGATAAAGCATTTTTTCTGTTCAGGTTGTCTAAACTTTTTGCCTAGTCCCCAAGTTTTGTGATTGATCCTTTAAATGTCCTATTTAGTGACCCATCCTAAAAAATTTAAAATGGGTCACGAAAAACTCAGGGAAACCCGACCAATAGGCAGTCTAATGATTGTACATCTTGCAAAAAGTGGTAACAAAAAGTAATTTATTAAACAATTAAAGTTACCACACAATGAACAAAACATTCAACCTGTTATTCTTTATAAAAAAGAATAAGATCAGAACAAACGGAACCGCTCCCATCTATTTACGAATCACGATAGATGGCAAGGCAGCTGACATTACTGCTAAAAGGTATATCGATCCAAAGAAATGGGATCATAAAGCCCATAAAGCAGTTGGCAATTCATTAGAAGCTAAAACACTGAACAACTATCTTAAAACTTTGGAACAACAAGTTTACGATTCTCACTATCTGATGCTGAAAGAAGAAGATTTTGTAACAGCAGAAAGTTTAAAATCCAAACTGCTTGGAACCGACATTACAACCCGGACGCTCATTCCTATTTTTCAAGACCACAATGATAAAGTTGAAGCATTGGTTGGTCAGGATTTTGCTCCGGGAACTTTGGAGCGTTATAAAACCTCTCTGAAGCACACACAGGAATTTCTGAACTGGAAATACAAAACCTCTGATATTGACATTACAAAAATCGACAACGTCTTTATAAATGAATATGACTTTTGGCTTCGAAGCGTACGTAAATGCGCAAACAATACGGCAGTAAAGTATCTTAAAAATTTCAAAAAGATCATTAGATTATGTATGGCGAATGGCTGGCTCAGTAAAGATCCTTTTCTTGGATATAAAGCGAAGCTCAAGATAGTCGAACGACCATATCTGAGCAGAGAAGAAATTCAGGTGGTTTATGAAAAGGAATTTGTGTCAGAGAGATTAAGTCAGGTAAGGGATATTTTCCTTTTTAGTTGTTATACAGGATTAGCTTACGTTGATGTAAAGAAATTATCGAAAATGCATGTCAATTTTGGAATAGATGGTGACAAGTGGATTTTTACACATCGTCAGAAAACCGATACCTCAACCAGAGTTCCATTATTACCTTTAGCACAAGAACTTATTTCAAAATATGAAGACCATCCGGAATGCATAAATTTAAATGTGTTATTTCCTGTACTCAGTAATCAGAAAATGAATTCCTACCTCAAAGAGATTGCTAATGTATGTGGAATCACTAAGGAGTTGACATTTCATATAGCAAGACATACATTTGCTACCACAATAACATTGTCCAATGGTGTTCCGATCGAAAGCGTAAGTAAGATGCTGGGACATACGAATATAAAAACGACACAACATTACGCCAAGATTTTGGATCAGAAAGTGAGCAATGATATGTTGGCATTAAGAATCAAACTTCAAGATACATAGTAGAATAAAATCAAAATCAAGCTAAAAATAATTCAACAATTCCGTCTTGTTATAAAGATGGAATTGTTTACCAAATACTGTAAGATTGCGATAGATGGATTAACGAACATCCTTTCCATATAGTTAGATTGAGAAGCCTAAATCTTTCTTTCTCTATATTTAGCTGCAGGTTTTAATGCTCCTGCAAAATCAAGCATAACGATTTTACTTCCAATAAATGGATTGTAAGAAGGCTGGTAATCAATGTAACCCAAAGAATGAAGATTCTTTAGGCACTTGTGATAAGTTGCTTTTGAATTTATTTTACTGATTCTCATTACTTCATCCCGGGAAATACTTATAGGATTCCTGAAACGATTGAAATTCCAGAATTGAAACAAAGCAAAATATAGACTAATATGTGTAGGATTAAGTATGCCATCTTGAATCACCTTCTCATAGAAGCCTGTAAGATGTTTTATATAATTCATTTTACTTAATTTTGAGCATTTAAGAAATTATCATTTGTTATTCAACATTTTTTCTATATCCTTATAATTATAGTATAACGTGCCTCCGACGCGAGTAAAAGATAAGTTACCATTAACGCGAAGATTTTGTAATGTTCCGGTGGAAATTTTCAAAAGTTCTTTAACCTCTGATGATCGCAACCATAATTTCTGCTCTGAATTTTTAATATTAAAAAGTGTTTTGATATCTTCAAGTAATTCAATCTTGAACTCCTGAAGATCTTCTTTAGTAACAAGGTTTACTCTCATAAGTTTTTATTTTCTAATTTTTTTTACAAAGTTGAGCTATCGAACTATTGTAAACAATAGTATAACCATGAAATGGTCTACTTAAGAACATTCTGGAATGATTTGAAAAATTTGAAGATTAAAAAAGAATAAATAAGACCAAGCTGGAATTTATAATTACTTTTGAGTAATAAGCTTCAACAATTAGAAAAATGAAGTGCATCACTCACCTTTTCAAATAAAATGAGATAGCAGAAACACGATCTATAAACTTTGAAGAATCCAATGACATACTCAATCGCGTTTTCTGTTTCTGACAAAATGGTTAAATTTAAAGAGTTCAGTTGTCTGAGCATCTCAGTCTTTCTTGGGAACAGTTGTAGAGTTACGAAAATGTCGTTTTTTTTGTTATACGTGTCAATACGTTCAAGCCTTCTTTGATAATCATTTTAGACGTGCATGTAAAAAAAAATAAGGTAAAATAGTATCAGTTGCATACACATAAACCAAGTGTACCTTTTTTATTCCGCACAAATAAAAAGGCCATTTTTGATTGGAAAATTCTATTAATGCACAGAATTTCAAAGACAAAATTATTTTTTAAATTTTGAAAAATGTAATATAAGATGTCAATTATTAAAATATCAATTAAATTATACACTTGTGTTCACCAACTAAAAAAATGAGTTTTAGTAGAATTTACCAATATATGGTGAAATTTAATTAATATAAATCGTTGCTTTTAGCCCACTCTATTAGTTAGGCAAACTCTATAAAAGATAATTGTGAGCAATTGGAATTAGGTTTGACTTCTCATAAATAATTTCAGAACCCCATTTCTGACAATAAATGAGTTGTTAAAAATCATGTGCCGAATTTTCCTGTAGTCTTACTCTTACCTTCTTCTGGCCTGCTTCTGCTTTTAGTGATATCTGTTCTATTAAAAACCTAATATTATCTGCAGTAAAGGGCATGCCATTGTGTTTAAAACTGACATATTCTGGTTGGTAATCTATTCTTATCTGAGCCCCTTTGTCCAAATGTACATCTGTTACATTTTGAATCAATTCCCAAATCCATCGTTTAGGCGTAATAGGAGATTTTTCTACGAGTGAACGTAATTCACCCATTTCTTTGGAAATTTTAGTTGCTATTATTTGATGGTGTGCTTTCTGCCCTAAAGAGTCAAATCTCGATTTGTAAGACATTAATTTATAGGTTAAAAGTTTTAGCCAAATTTACAAATAACATTACAGTGAATTAGATTTTTTGACACCTATCTTCTTCTTTTTACCTCTTTATTCTCGAAATCTACATTAACCTCCGTTTTACCAACTCATTTATGCAATGGATTATTATAAATGTCTTTTTTCGGAAATAAGCAAAATAAAGTCCTATTTTCATCCAATCTTTCTTTAATATAATTACAGATGATCATATGCTTTCATTTCAAATCTTATTACATTACGAATCAAAAAATTATTTAGAATATATAGAAAACGATAATAAACAAGACAGTAATAATTGGTGATAATCTTGTTTTAAAATGGAGCTAATTTGAAAAACTGTCAAACTGGAGAAAGTCTGCTTAGTTTTAACGAGAAATATGTTTGTTTTGAATTACTTATAAAATGAAAAGAGTGTCTGCAATAATTAAACATGAATTAGACATTAACCGCAAAAAATAAACGTAACATAAGAGGCTAAAAAAGTTTGTGCTTTGCTGAAGGTAAAGAGTTTCAAAATTGCTACCCTCGGATGATTGCAAAAATGTTTTTACTGAATAATCAATTCTCAAAAAACGATAATGTATTAAACTCTTTAAGATTCTCTAATCTCAGATGTCAAATATAAAATATGTTTAATATTCCTGAAGATACATAAAAAAGACCGTTTTCATAATTTGAAAACAGTCTTTTTTACAATAACTTAAATTATATTATTTTTATATGTTTTTCGTTTAAAAGCGATGAATTTTTAATTTAAACTATAATTGTATGTCACATTAGCCCAAAAAACTTCATCTCCCGTCTGAGTCATATTGCTTGGGCTAGTAAATGTGTCTGAGGGGAAAATATTGCTGTAGTTAGCAATTCCAAAACCTGTTATTTTTGAAATAAATAAAGCTTGGGAGTTATCTAACGGCACTTTTTTAAGGTACTTAAAAACTCTTTTTACTTTTAAAGAAGATATATTTTTATCAAAATCCCCCAAGTATTCGAGATTATTATTTTCCTTAATGAAAACAGAATCCTGCTTCAAAGAAATATTGTATTTCAGATCTGCACTATTTTCCGTAATTAATGTCAGGCTCATCTCTTCAAGGTTAATTTCTACTTTTTTCCATGAAGGCTCCTTGTAAAGAGTCCAATAATTCTGAATATAGCTTTCAGTAACATTTATTGAGTTGCCCGAAGGGCCTTTAAATAAATTTACATTATTTACAACATAATTTTTAAAAGACAGACTAATCTTTGCAGATGCAAGCGGTGGACTTGTGGTAACTTCACTATCATCGCTTTCACAGGCCAAGCATGTGAAAACTGCAATGATTAAATAAATATATATTTTCATAGGACAAAATTAATCAATTATGATATATGTGTTATTAGTACTTGGAAGCAATTTATACGTATAATCCTCTTCATAATTAGAAATATATTCGCATGGAAATCTGCCTCTGGGAACACATACCCCCTGCTCTCGATGATAAGGAAGATTCGGAAGACTCATTCCAGTATTTAAACCTGCGTTTTGTAGCGTGACCTGTTCTACAGTTTCTGTATAATTCCAGTTATTAGAAGTTGGTGCACCACTTTTGATTCCCTTTTTTAATTTCTTTTCAATAGTAAACTTAATACTCGGCGGTGCTATCATGTTAGTATGACTACGGCTGGAATAGAAATACAGTTTAACGTCCACGTTTTTATTACGTCCACTGCTTACCATATTCTCATGTGCCATACGTACGTATACCGGAGGTTTTCTAATGTCATACTTAAATGTTGTCTTTACCTGTGAATTATCGTTTAAATATGAATACGAGCAAAATATTGGAACACCAGGTTGACTTTTAGAAAATGTTCCCTTTGCGACATGATTTACAAATGATTGATATCCTTGAAAAGATTGCACAGCTGTAACACCGCTTCCACCTATTAGATAAAGATTGAAATCAGCCCCATCTAGAAAGTTTCGCTCTTCCTGAGTCAAAGTACTTTCCCCGTTAACAAACAATTTACTAAAACTTTCATTTAGAATCGTACGGGCCGTCTCAGTCAGCTCATTCGTTTCAATTGAAAGTATCCCCATTCTTCCGTAAGAAATTGAACTTACATATACTGGCTCTACACCTCCGGTATCTAGATTAGTATCATTAACCAAAGAACCGTTAGGAAGATCCATATCCAAGGTAAATGATGTTTGGTAAAACTTTACATAAAAGCCTGTTCGCTTTGAAATCATTCCCTCTTCAATATTCGTTGATGAAGAGTTTTTTCCAAAAAGAGACCTTGTGTTTACGTTGGAACCAAACGCTACCTTCAATTCGTCATAAGACGTAAATTGTTCAATACTATAACTCAAGGTTCCATTTTGCGTAAAGTCGGCTGTCTGAAGATAATCTTGCACAAACTGTCTGGTTGCAGAAAGTGACGGATTATTCATAGTGAAAGCTGTTTTCTTATTGATTGCGGGAATCGAAAGAGAAACGGTTACTGGCTTTACAGAAGCACTTATAGGTTTAAAATCCAAATTCTGAATTGAATTACCTTTTAAGAGTGATCCCGGAAAAATATACATTGCCAAATTGGGAAGAACTACAGACTGTGAAGATTCAAATTCTTTTGTTTCAGTAAATTCTTCTTCATCTGTTTTTCCAAATATTGAGTTTGTTTTACTTCTACTATTTTTTAAAAACGAAGGGTATGTACCGTATGATGTTATATCAATAACTTGTTGTGAGGTTCTTTCTAAAATTTGTTCACTATCTCGGTTCAGAGAATCTGTTGCACAACTTTGTAATGTAGCCATCGAGACTGCCATTACATATAAAAATTTTTTCATTAATCTTTTTCTACTGTAAATGTGGTATAATATACAGAGTTGTCTCCTGCATGTGAAGCTGAGAAATAAATTGGAACTCCAGGAGCTTGAGCGGTAAACTGTCCACCACTAACTATAAAGCTAATAAATCCTTCGTATCCGGTTACAACCTGTACAGCATCAGAACCAACACCTCCCAAAATATAAACTGTCAAATCAGATTCTTCAAGAATTTTTTTACTTTGAACATCAATGCTTAAAGATCCGTTGACCATTTTTGCGTTTAGGGCCGCTTTTAAGGCAAAAGCTGTTTCGTTATATGAATAGTCTGACTCCAAGGATATTACCCCTAATCTACCATAAGTGATTGAATTAATATAAACAGGATTATTCGGTGCAGCTAGACCTAAATCAGATTCATTTTTAAATATATTACCGTTATCAGGTATATCCATGTCAATGGTAAAATTCTTCTGAGTGAACTTCGCAAATATTCCGGTATTTTTCTTCACCTTGTTATTGCTTCCACTGATATCAATATTGAAAATTCCCCCTATGTTTACATTTGCTCCAAAAGCAATTTTCAATTCACTGTAATAAGAGAACTGCTTAATATTGTAATCAAAGGAAAGAATTTGCTGACCACTGAAGTTAGCATCATTCATTGCCTTAAATATTGAAGCTCTCATACTTGAAAGTGAAGGCTTTTGTATTTGATCAACTACATAAGCTGAAGGGAAAGAATAAGAAACGGTGATCGGTTTTGTAGGGTAAGTAATTGGTGTGTACGATAAATTATCCAATGTTGTGGAATTATATACACCTCCAATAAATGTTTTATTTGGTGCAGTAACAACCATCTGATCACTGTTTAAAGTAACAGTACTTGTTTTTGCACTGGATGTTACTTTTTTTCCATCTACAAAGATTTCGTCGTAGTTTAAATTTTTTGAAGGTAAGACAACTGTTGGGTTAATACCTCTGGAAGCAAATGTTTTTGTCACTTCATTTTGAATTTCCTGATTTATTTCAGAATTTAGGTCATCATTACAAGAGGTAACGGACAAGCTTAAAAGGCCTACTAGTACTAGTGGCAGAATGATTTTTTTCATAATAATATTTCCTTGTGGAGCGACAAATGTATATTTTAAATGTAAACCACACAAGCAAAAACCTCTTAACATCACTAATTAGTGATTCTTCAATTGTGAATTTTAGATTGATTTCAATTGGCAAATAAAGATTTGACAAATTTTCAAACAAAAACACAAATCGTTATTTCAATTTTTTAGAAAACAATAAAAAATAAATATTTTAAAATAATTCAGATTTGCCATAAAAAGAGAAAATTACAGTTTTTGAAGACATTTCAACCTTTGTGATTTAATATTAAATATATGATATGTTTTTTTCTTGAAATGCCAATCGAATTAATAAAAATTTATAAAATTCATTAGAGAGTACATAGTATGAATTCAAGTATTTATTTTATGGTTTTATGGATCTAAGGTGTAAAAAAAAGCATCTTTTTATCGAGTTGCTTTTAAATTTACCTGCCGTTTTAGACAAACTGATAGGATTCTCGTGAGGCTATGATATCTCCAATGAGATAACTTCCTTTTTATATTTTTCAACACAATCTAAATTCTTATCGAAATAAACCTAATATTAATTTAGCTATTGTCCCTCATTAAGCACTCTTCTGGGCTAGGAATCTTTACTGAATTTATGGTAGCAACAATCTTAAATAGAGCATTTTTAACGTAGAAAATGAGAGATTTTAAAAAAAGCAACAAAACTGTTGATTTAAGAAGATCAATTATCAGATATAGGTCTTGCAAAGTTCTTAGGAGTTGCAAAAAGCACAGCGAATAGTTATAGAATTAGTCTTGGTTATCATCGTAGATACTTCGTTTCTAGGCCTTATTAATTTGAGATCTATTATTTAGCCAGCTTATTTGTTCAGTACTCTAAGTTTCCCTCTATTCATCACATCTTAAAATATTAAAGTATAAAAAGTTATTGCTATGTTTTTTTTTGTATAAGCCGCTCTAGAACTATTTTGGGGGAATGTGTTCCAGATTAAATAAAAATAATGGAACTATTATGGGAATTACACATGTTTGGAGTATCTTAGTGCTAAACTCATTGAGCATACATTAGGTTTTGTGATTGGCTCCTCAAAGTACCTTAGCTTTTTCAGCAATATCTTCTTGTAGAAAAGATGAGGCGGAAGTTGTAGATTATTTTGGAGAGGCCTTATGAACTTCGTTGCAAGCTCATTACACATATAGTAGTTCTGGTATATTTGATGTAAAAGCAGATATCAATCTGCAAGATGGCAAATGCAGTATTTCTCCTAAGAAATCTGTTGATACTCAATAATGGGATTAGTTCAGTACATGTTTTTGATTAAGTTAAGAAATTATAAAATATAACTTGTTAAAATGTCTATTCTTCTAGAAGTTGATTGATTTGTCCGTAGAAAGAATCCTTACTATAATCAGCCATTCCATCATGTTTCATTCTTATTTTTCCAGTCTTGTCCAAAACTACGGTTGTCGGAAGTGAACCACTGAAATATTCCTTTGAAACACTTCCATCTGGAATTAAAAATGGCACCGTGAATTCTTCCTCTCCAAGATACTTTCTTCCGGCTTTCAAGTCCTCATCCATATTGATTGTGAGGAAAATGAGCTCACTATTCCTTCCATATTTTTCGTAAAATCTTTGAATTGATGGAAATTCTGCTCTACAAGGTGGACACCATGAAGTCCAGAAATTAATAAACACCACCTTACCCTTCAATTCAGAAACATTGATGATCTTTCCGTTTTCATCTTTTACTCTAAAGCTTTCAGAGACGGATGGAGTTTCTTCTAAGGGTTTTCCAACACTTTTTTTCTCAATTTTTGGATTCAATAGACTTGTAGAAATTATTTGTCGCATCAGCCAAGCTTTTGCACCTGGACTTACCAAGAGGAGAATAAATATTCCTACGAAAAATACAGTGCTCCAGTTTTTTCTGAGCCAAATCTTGAATTTTTCCATTTTTATATAATTATGCTTATTGCAAAAGTTGTTTTCTAACTTCTGCTTCTTCGACAAATCCCAGATTTTCCCAGATCACATTTTTGTTTTTGTCTAATTTTAAAACAGGAAGTGCAGAAAGATTCAGTTCTTTACATCATTGAGTGTTTTCATCAGCATTGATTCTTACGACTTTTACTTTGTCCGACCATTCAGATCCTATTTTTTTGAGGTATGGCTCCATTTTTCTGCACGGGGCGCACTGTTCTGCGTGGAAATCAACGAGAAAAAGAGTTTCACTATCCAATAATTCATTGTACTGTGCAAGACTCATTCCTCCAGAGGTAGACTTTTTAATCTCCGGGAGATCTGCATTTCTCCATTTACCCTCAACACTAATATCGAATGCGGAAACATTCCAACCCATATGGACTGCAAAAACGGCATTTCGCCCTTTCCCTTCTGCAGGGAAAAGAATGGAACCAACCGTTAGTTTTGACAATTGTTCTTTTAAATAATTATTGGGTTCTTCACCATAAGCAAACTCTTCCTGGCTATATCGGTCATCCCATCTTGAAGTCCACAGGTCATTTACTTTATGATCTTTCATATTAATGTTTTTTATTTTGTTTCAATTTAGTGATTTCAGATCTTACAATTAGAAGTTGCACCGTTTGCAACCACCCACTCTTTCATTCCACCTGAAAAATTTTTCACTTTTTCAAAACCGTTTTTTCCTAGAATTGAATACGCGATTGCTGCCCTATCACCACTCTGACAATGAATGATCACTGTTTTGTCTTTAGAAATTTCATCAAGATGGTCTTCCAAAGTGCCGACAAAAACATTGTCCGCATTTTGTATGTGAGCTTCTTCATATTCTGTTTTGTTTCTCACATCCACAATCTGTATATCGTCTCGATTCAGATAGGTTTCAAACTCGTTGATATCAATAATATCAGAAGTCAGCAAATCTAGACCAAAATCATTTACATCTTCCACGAAACCCATCATTTGATCCATCCCTATTCGCATTAGTTTTCTTGTAAGATCATCCATCTTATCTTGTTCTGCAATCAGAATAAATGGTTGAGAGTAATCTAAAATCCAACCCATCCAGGTCGAAAAAGAATTATTACCCTGAATATTGATACTCTTAGGAAGAAAACCTTTTGCAAAATCTGCCTTAATTCTTGTATCAATGATGGTCACATTTTCAGAATATGCTTTGAGAAATTCTTCTTTGGAAAGTTTTCTTTGCTGAGGCACTTCGGTCAGTAAAGGTCTATCCACTTTATTGAGTTTTTTCATCATTGCAAAATATTTTGGTGGCTCAGGCTGCCCTTCCAATAAATTGCCAATGAAACCATCTTCGTCATCTTTATACTGAAATGCCCAATTACGGATCTTTTCGTAACCGACGGTAGAACTTGGAACAGCTCCGAGAGATTTTCCGCACGCAGAACCGGCACCGTGTCCAGGCCAAACCTGAATATATGAAGGAAGCCTACTGAAATCCTGTACCGACTGATACATTTCTTTCGCACCTTTTTCTTGAGTTCCTTCGAATCCGGCTGCTTTTTCCAAAAGATCCGGTCTTCCTACATCGCCTACAAACACAAAATCTCCGGTGAATATCATAACTGGTTCATCTGCTGCCGGATGATCGGTCAGCAAAAAGCTAATGCTTTCTGGGGTATGTCCAGGCGTATGAATTACTTTTAAAGTCAGATTTCCAACTTTTATTTCATCGCCGTTCTTTACACCAGTATGCGGAAACTCATATTGCCAGTAGTCACCACCTTCATCAGAAAGATAAAGATCAGCACCAGTCACTTCAGCTAGTTCACGTGAGCCGGAAAGGAAATCTGCGTGAATATGCGTTTCTGTAATGTGTGTGATCTTGAGATTATTTTCTTTTGCTATCTGCAGATAGGTATCAATATCTCTTTTTGCATCAATAACAATCGCTTCGCCTTTTGCCTGACAACCGATCAGGTAACTTGCCTGCGCTAGGCTTTTATCGTAAATATGTTGAAAAAACATAACTTTTATTTTTATTAAACTTAATTTTATATTTTAAACGAAAGTGTAGAATAAACTCTTTAAAACCGAAGCTTCTCTCAATAGAAAACCTGCCGATCTACTTCTAATGTGGTAGTTTTTCTCTGTAATATCCGTAGACCCAAGTTCCCAAAATAGCACTTAGTAACGTAACAATCACAGCAAATGATCCTGTCCCGATTTGCGCAAATAAAGGACCCGGACAAGCTCCGGTTATTGCCCAGCCACAACCAAAAATGAGCCCGCCATAGATTTGACCTTTATTGAATTTTTTTGGCGCAATGGAAATGGGTTCTCCATCGAGGGTTTTGATATTGAATTTCTTGATCACCCAGATCGAAATCATTCCTGTAACTATTGCACTTCCGATAATGCCAAACATATGAAATGACTGCAGGCGGAACATTTCCTGAATTCTGAACCAGCTGATCACTTCAGACTTGACGAAAACAATTCCGAATAAAATTCCTACAATGAGATATTTGATCTGAAGATACCAATGAATCTGTGAAGGATTTTCATTGACACAAACACAATTCTTCTGAAGTGCATTATTGTCTTTTTTCATAATAATTAAAATTTAAAGTGAAAGAATAATTGGTAAAATCACATTTGCCATCAGAAACCCTCCAGCCATAAAACAAATCGTCGCAACTAACGATGGCCACTGAAGATTGGACAATCCCATAATGGCATGACCACTTGTACAGCCGCCTGCATAGCGGGTTCCGAAACCCACCAAAAAACCACCGCCCATCATAATGATGGAGCCTTTTAGAGTTAAAAGATTCGCAAAATTCATCAACTGAACAGGAACGAGATTGCTGTAATCGGTGATTCCGTAGCCGCTCAATTCAGCTTTAAGATTTGGATTTACGGTAATTTCTCCAGGATTCATCAGAAATTGAGACGCCAGCAATCCACCTAATAAAATTCCGAAGACAAAAAACAAGTTCCATATTTCCTTTTTCCAGTCGTATTGGAAAAAATTGATATTAGCAGGCACACAGGCTGCACAGATATGCCGCAGAGACGAGCTGATTCCGAAAGATTTGTTACCTAAGATCAGTAAAATTGGGACAGTGAGACCTACCAAAGGACCTGCAATATACCAAGGCCAGGGTTCTTTTATAATTTCTATCATTACTTATTTTTTTAATTTATTTTTGAAACTTATTTTGAAAGTATGTATTGACGATTCTTAACCGATTCTTTATGAAGTACAAATTTCGATGTTCTCATTCTTTTCTACAGCTACTTTTGTTACATAAGAATTTTATCTTCCAGCTTATTAATTTAAAATAAGACTTCTTTAATGATAATGTAAATTCCCATTATGAGAATGAAATATCCAAAGACAGGTTTCAGCTTTTTGCCGTCAATTTTTTTAGATAATTCAGTACCTATGAAAATTCCTATTATAGAAATTGCTGAAATAGTCCCTAAAAAATTCCAATTGATATCAACACTGTTCATTGATGAAAAAAATCCAATCAGAGAATTGAATGAAACAATAACCAGCGAAGTTCCAATGGCGACTTTCATCGGCGTTTTCAACAAATTGACCAATGCCGGGATGATCAAAAACCCTCCGCCTGCACCAAGTAAACCTGTAATGATTCCAACAGCTGAACCTTGTCCTACTGCCATAAGTGTCTTGTTTTTGGATGTGATATTTTTCACTTTCGATTCCCCATTTTTTTGAATCATTTTATAGGAGGCAATAATCATTAAAGCTGCAAAGATTAATAGTAAAAGCAGATTCCTGGTTAGCAGAAAACCACCCACAGAAAATACCTGATCAGGAATCAGAGGCAAGAGAAAATTTCTGGTAAGGAAAATAGAAATAACTGATGGGATTCCAAAAACCAACGCTGTTCTTATTTTGACCAAACCATTTTTAAAATAAGAAAAGGAGCCAAACAAACTACTGATTCCTACAATAAAAAGCGAATATTCTGTCGCAAGAAAAACATCAATCCCAAAAAGATAAACCAAAACGGGAACTGTAAGAATACTTCCTCCGCCGCCCAGCAATCCTAGCGAAATCCCGATAAAAACAGATGCGATATATCCAAAAATTTCCATACTTTAACTTTAATAACGCAAAAATGGAAATATTAGAATTGCTGCACCGCTACTTTTGTTACATAAGGAAAGTTATTAGGAATCTGAAAGAACAATTTTATTTCTTCCCAGTTTTAATTTACCGGCATCTTCGAGTTGTTTAAGGAGTCTTGAAACCACTACTCTAGCTGTACCAAGCTCATTGGCAAGTTGCTCGTGTGTGGTGACAACAGTTTTAGAATGAGAAATTTCAGACTTTTTCTCAAGCAGTTGTAGTAATCTTTCATCCACTTTTTTGAAAGCGATGGCATTGATGATGTCCAGTAATTCTTCAAAACGCTTGTGATAGAGCCGGAAAATATAATCTACCCATTCCGGATAGTCCTTCATAAAAAGAGATGCTTTTTCTACAGGCAAAAACAAGATCTCAGATTCCTCTTCAATTTCTGCTTTAAGGATGCTTTTCTCATCGTGCATCCCGCCAAGGAAAGACATAATACAGCTTTCACCGGCTTTGATGTAGTATAAAAGAATTTCCCTACCGTCTTCCTCAGTCCGGATGACCTTCATCATTCCTTTCATCACAATCGGTATTGCACGGATTGATGCATTTTCATCTAAAATAACATCGCCTTGCTGATACTTTTTGATAAAACCATTTTGATATAATTTTTGCACCAAATCACTTGATGATTTAAATTCCAAAGCCAATACCGAGTTTTCCATAATTATTAAATTGTAAACTTAAGCCAAATTCTCTTTTAATTTTATAAGAAAACTCTTTAGACCTCAGATTATAGTTCTTCAGATTCATAAAAATCTAATATTTCTTTTAATCCTATTCTCTGGAAATCTCCGACCACATTAATACATTCACTCATTAATTCATTTTTTGAATGTGAAGAAGAAACTCCCACCACGATCATTCCTGCTGATCTCGCTGCGGAAATACCCGCGAAAGAATCTTCAAAGACAATACAATTTACGGGCTCGACACCTAACTTATAGGCAGCCTTTAAATAGCATTCAGGCGATGGTTTACCGTCAACAACATCGTTGGCTGTAATCATCACATTAAAATACAGATCTAAGTTCTTTTGTGTGATGACTCTGGTTAATTTTTCCAGATCCGAGCTTGTAACCAATCCTAATTTTATTTTTGATTCTTTTAAATGCGGTAACAATGTGGCAATTCCCGGAATTTCAGGAAAAGACATCTGATCTTCAAATGCTTTAAATTCTTTTAAAAGATTCTCTTTCTCGAGGTTCCCAATATCTCTGAATTGTGCTTCAAATATTTTTTTTACTGTCATTCCGCGGATCTGTTTTTCAAAGCCTTCAAAGTAAACATTATATTTCTTGGCAGCAGTTCTCCAAAAATTTTCATATTGCGGTTCTGTATTGATCAAAAACCCCATCCATATCAAAAATGATCGCCTTGAGATCTAATTTACTGTTTTTCATATTTTTGTCAATTCTTTACCTATTTTTCAAAATTTATCACTTTGAGTATCTACTAAAATTTATATCCATTTCTGATAAATACGTGTATTTAAGTCAAAAATAGAATTCACGGATTGATTATGATATACCAAAACCGCTTATTTAAATATCATTTTGATAAGTATCATCTTTTCTACACTCCTTCGCTCCTATTTTATTATTATAATGAATTTTGAAAAGGCCTTCTTTTCTAAATATCAAAATAGTTGAGAATCTTTTAATATTAAAATTTATTTCTCGCTGTTTGGCTGTATCTTTCATCATTGAATATCCGTAACTATTTAACTGATAAAAATTTCCGCATTACTTTCAAAACATTAACCTTTGTTGGTAAATGTCCATTAAATAAAACAAATCTTCACAACACATCTTTTAATAAATGAAAAAAGCCACGATTATCTTTACGCTCATTTTTACACTCGCAATACAATCTTGCGTTAAAAAAGACGATAAACAAATTGAAAATACAGCAAGGGTTAATGCAACCTTACCTGATTCGCTTACAAAACAAAATGATAGCTTACAGCGTGATTCTTCCCAAAAAAATATTACTGAAAATAATGATCTGCTTTTTGATATCGAAGGACTGTATCAATCTAGAGACAATGCCAGTTGTAAAATGGATCTGAAATTATATTATTCGGAAGGAAAATTAAAATATGATTTAATAACGAATAATCAGACACGTACAGACTTCGCTACTTTAACATTGGATAAGAAAAAAGAGGGCTATTTTGTTACGCTAAAAAATATAAAATGGAGTAAAAACATTGGTGCGGTAGATTCAGAGGGAAATGCCATTGACAAGAATCTTTCTCTTCCTGACGAGATTCAGGGATCATTGGATAAAAATGGAATTATGATTCAAAACTATGGCAACGCAATGAACGATTATGAAAAGTTTGCTGAATGTGGATTGAAATACATTAATTTGATCAAAGTTGCAAAATAACCAAAATATTAAAAAGATAAAACCTACTCAATAAAGTAGGTTTTATCTTTTGTTTTGATCAATTTTATTCTTTACCACTAAAGAGAAAGAATCAGTTTTTCTCCGTCTTCAGGAATGATCAATTTATCTTTTCCGATTTTCAATTCAGCAGCTTTCTTTTTCAGAATGGCTCTGGTCGTAAAGCAATGATCCAATGCATTCATGTGAACTGCTATTACTTTTGCTTTCCCACTTGCGGCTACCAAAGCCATCGTCTGCATTTCATTCATAATGATCGGTGTGTCACCGAAGCCTTTTATCAACGCTCCTCCAGAATTAACAATAATATAATCGGGTTTGAATTTTTCAATATCTTTTTTAATATCTTCATTCCAGATCGTATCTCCTACAATGTAAACCGTAGGTTGGTTCTTAGCTTGTAAAACAAATCCTGATGTTTTACCCATCATTTCTAGCACCTTACCGGAACCATGTTTTCCTTCCACACGGTTTATAGTGATGCCGTTCCATACTTTTTGACCCTCAACAACAGTAGCATTAATAAAGCCCTCTTTTTTGAAAAATTCCTTATCGCCAGGTTGCATGATCAATTCTACAGATTTTTTTAGGGTGCTGCTTGCAGGCTTGTCAAAATGATCTTCGTGAGTATGGGTTACAATAACAAGATCAATGTCCTTCACAATTTCTTCTACAGGAATTGTCAGCTCAACCGTAGGATTTTTTTGAATACCCGCCCATGAATCAATGGCCCCTTTAGGAGACAGCATAGGATCTACCAATATTTTTTTTCCTGCGTAGTCAATGACCAGGGTCGCATTTCTAACTAACTGGACAGTGGGTTTTGTATCAGATTTTGTCTGTCCGAATGAAAAGACAGATGACAGTGTCAGTGCAAATGCTACAATTACTTTTTTCATAATATTCTTTTTTTATATTTTATTAATAATCTCAATTCTTTCAGCGACGATTTTACAGAAATGATTACACTGCAAAGGTCTTAATAAGAACATATCCTTACGGTATCTAAATGATGCGATTTACTGCCATTTTGATAACCTGATTATATTCCCAAATTTCACCGCTTTTAATTATGTTGAATGAATGATTCGAGATGATGCTTTTTTTAATCTCTTTGAATCGATTTAACTCTTATATATAAATATTCTCCTAATATATATTAGGCATATTGTAAGCATCTGCTATCAATGCAGCAGAATGTAAAATACCTTCTGGCGAATATCCCAAATTAGCGATCATCAGTTCATCAGCTCCCGATATCTTTTGAAACTCATTAAGTCCGGCGACGACCTGATCGGCAGTTCCCTGAATCATTTTTTGATTCCAGCTGTCCAACACATAGCTTTCATATTCAGAATAGTTGTAATTTTTTAATTCTTCAGGTGAAGGGATGACGTACGATTCACCTTTCATCATCCGAAGCATACTATGCGAAAAAGAATGCGTCTGGATTCTTGCTTCTTCTTCACTGTCCGCCGCAAATACTGAAAATGATGCGATAGTATAAGGTTGATCCAGAATTTCTGAAGGTCTGAAATTCTTCCTGTATAGATCAAAAGCAATTGACAGATTCTCCGGAGCCAGCTGTGCCGCAAATGCAAAAGGCAAACCTAATTTACCCGCCAACTGAGCTGAGTATTCCGATGATCCCAAAAGCCATACAGATGGCGCGTCAAAAGATCTTTCAATACCGTTTTCTCTATCCTGTCCGGGTCCCGGAACAGCAAAAACTTTTTCTTTGTACTTATTTCCTGCCGGAAAATCGTCTTCAAGAAAATGCAGTAATTCCTCTAATTGCTCAGGAAAATCTTCCACACCTATATGACCACGGCGAAGTGCTGTCGCCGTAAGCCCATTGGTTCCGGGAGCACGTCCTATTCCAAGATCTATACGTCCGGGAGCCATCGCCTGAAGCATCCCGAATTGTTCAGCAACAACCAATGGAGGAAAGTTCGGTAACATCATCCCGCCAGATCCCAACCGTATATTCTGAGTTTCTCCTATAAGTCTGGATAGCAATACAGCGGGCGACGAAGTAGAAACGGCTGGCATTCCATGATGCTCTGCTACCCAATAACGACCAAATCCACGCTGGTCTGCATATTTCGCTAACTTAATACTCGTTTCTATGGCTTCTATAGCAGAATGACCTTTTCCTGTAGTAGACACGTCAAGAATTGATAGGGGTACAGGTGCATTTCCTTGTTTTAACAGTGGAGAAAAAGCAGTTTTTTTATTTCTATCAGCTGTTGTATTTTTCATAACCTCTTGATTTTAAATTATAGTGCAAAATTACCCCGGTTCGTAAACTTGTACGATATCAAAAAACAGATAAGAAATACCATTTTGATAAGCCAGCAGAGAAATGATTTTTCCGGAAATCTATTCCTTGATTGAGTCACACTTTATGCGTCATGTTGTTCTCTGCTGTTTGGATTGACCTGCGTGTATAATTAAAAAAATCCTCAACAAAATAATTGTCAAGGATATTCTTCTAATGTTAGAAAATGTTTTCTCCTGATTAAGAAACAGCATTTATAAACTCGTCCGTAGTTTTTATTTCTCCGTAGAAAAATTCCAATGCTGCTAAAAAAGCGTGATGTACATCATCGGCCTTTACCGTCTTTCCGTTGATTTCCAAATCTTTTGATGCGCAGGCATCACCGATAACGGTACACTTGTAACCAAAGTCAAATGCTGCTCTAGTAGTCGCATCAACACACATATGGGTCATCATCCCTGTGATAATTACTTCTGTCACGCCGTTTTCTTTCAAATATTCACCTAGCCCAGTTTCTCTAAAACTGTTTGGATAATACTTTTGAAAGATTTGCTCTCCATCTAAGGGTTTTACATTTTCGTGGATTTCAGCTCCAGTCGTTCCCTCTACAAAAATCGGCAATGCTTCGGGATCAGCCGATAGATGCTGAATGTGTGCAATAGGCAACTTTTTTGCACGAAAATGCTCAAGAACTTTACCAGCATTCAGACTTGCCTCAACAGGATTGACCAATGTGAGATTTCCGTTTTCAAAATATTCATTCTGGATATCGATGATAATTAATGCTTGTTTGCTCATAATTAGATATTTATTAAAACGCAAAATTACCACCTGATTGAATGTATGTCTATATCAAATGATTATGAAAAAATGTCATTTTGATAAGGGAAATTATGATATATCGGAAAGTGAAATATCCGGTTTAAGTCGCATTTCATTCTAATCATAACTATTTCATTGTATCTTTGATTCTTTAAAGTTATTATGAAAACAATCAATTTTCACAAAACAGAATGCGGTGTAGATTTTTTCATCAATATTCTGAATCAGGAAACCATCAACTATCTGCAGACCGATGTCCACAATACTGACTATTTTGAGGTTGTTTTTTTTTCGAAAGCTCAGGGTACAGTACATATTAATGATACCAAAATTAATATTCACGATAACTCAATCGTATTTATCTCAGCTTTTCAAAAGAGAGCCTGGAAAATTAAGCAAGATGGACTTGAGTTCAAAACTTTAATATTTAGGGAAGACTTTCTCAATGAATTCTTTGCTGATAAATTTTTCACTCACAAAATGCTGTTTTTTTATCAGCTCAACCATGAGTTACTTCTCAATGTGAGTGATTCTGAAATGAAAAGGTTCAATGAATTTCTGGTAGAAATCAAAACTGAACTTGTGCACACAAAAAAAGACAGCGTTCACATTATCAGATCGATCCTGTACTATCTTTTACAAACCATAAATCGACGGTATGCCTCTGCTAATGATCTAATGATTGAGAAGGACGATAAAAATTATGCAGTACAATATAAATCTCTTCTCGAAAAACACATCTGTCAGAAAAAAAATATTGAAGATTACACCGTTTTATTAAATATCAGCAGAATTACCCTTAATAAGGCAGTCAAGGAACAATATAATGTGACTGCTACAGAACTTCTAAAACAGCGTTTATTGGCCGAAATAAAAGATAGATTGGTTTACTCTAATAAAACAGTTTCGGAAATATCTTTTGATTTGAACTACGCTGAACCGGGGCATATGATGAGATTTTTTAAAATGCAGACAGGAATGACTACCTCCGAATATCTGGAAAGTCTAAGCACGGTGTAAACTTATTACAAACAGATTTATAACAATTCTTAAGCTGCGTATTTAACCAATTGGGAAGCATTGATAAAGGACATAAATTGTCTCTTCGAGTTACAAGATTCCATTCAATTCATGCTGAAATTTGACTATAGCATATTTTAGCTTACCTTTGCAACTGTACATTACACATAATCAGGTACATACCAAAAGGTAAGAAATACGTTATATCAATGAATTTAAGCGATATTAATATTTGTGACGAAAACTGTCCTGTCCGAAAATCTCTTCAGCTTTTAAGCGGAAAATGGACTTTATTGATTTTATACCAGATCAATGATGAGAAAGTAAGGTACGGGGAATTAAAGCGTAAAATCCCGGGAATCAGTGAAAAAATGCTTATTCAGGAATTGAATAGATTGATAGAGCACGAACTGGTTCAAAAAAAATCTTTTCCTCAAATTCCGCCGAAAGTGGAATATACATTGTCTGAAAAAGGCTTAAGCACATTACCCATTATTGAGCAGTTAGCCACATTTGGACTTAATCATCTTGCTTAATTTATAATATAACACAAAATCAAAAATAAATCGACTTCAACTGATAATATTCATACTTACTATATGACCAAAGAGTAGTAATTTTATCATCGCAGAATCTAATGAGACTTCTACTATCTTTATTTATTGTTTTTACCATTGCTGTACGGCCGATCATGCCGGTCTACAACTATGTAGTCAACTATGATTATATCGTTGAGAACTTATGTGAAAACAGAGATAAACCCGAATTATCATGTAACGGAAAGTGCTTTTTAGCAAAAGAACTTTCAAATACTGAAAAACAGTCCACACAAACATTCGTAAAAGTGATTAGTTTGGATATTTTTGTTCCCAATGATATTTTTTCATTCGATGGTGGAACAGAATACATTGATTCTGTACAATACATTACAGAATATATTAATTTGTATCATTCAAGATACATTTTCACCATTTTTCATCCTCCGCTCTTCAGTTAAATTATTGCATTACTTGTATTTTGATTTTTTTCAAAATACTATTCAACAAAATTTAACAAATCTTACCTAATGAAATCAACAGTAATTTTGATAGCAGTGCTGTCATTATCCCTTACGTCTTGTAAAAAAGAAGAAGAATTTAAAATTAACCACAAAAAATCGATGACCGCTGGCGTCGACATAAAAAATGTGAAGGTGATCAATGAAGAGGATCCCATCTGTAAAATGAAAACAGCTCAATATCTAAAAGATACTGCAGTTTACAAAAATAAAATCTACGGATTCTGTTCATCTGGCTGTAAAGAAACATTCAAAAAAACTCCAGAGAAATATGCAACCAAATAATCGTTCAGAAAAGAGGAACTCAGCAATTCGAAAATTTGTTGTTCCTACGTTGGTCTTTGCAGGTCTGTTTGCAGTTATTTCTTTTGGAACCGGATACTTCAAAAAAGAATTGTACTCGGTCATGAAAGTTCCCGATTTTGAACTGACCGACCAAAACAATAAAAAAACTTCTAATAAAGATATGCTGGGCAAAGTGTATCTGGTAGAGTTTTTCTACAGTACCTGCCCTACGATATGCCCGATTATGAATAGCAATCTGAAGCACATAATGGAGGAAATCGACAGTCCTGAACTTGGAGTGATCTCTATCAGCATCGATCCTGAAAACGATACCCCTGAGATTTTGAAGGCTCATGAAAGTAAAATTGGCATCAAATCTCCCAACTGGCATCTTTTAACAGGCGACAGAGACTATATCGGAAAAATTGCCGATCAGTTCAATATTTATGTCGGTGATAAAGATGACGATTCTGAAAGCCTGAACCACAGTGGTATGATTGCATTGGTAGATCAGGAGGGAAACATAAGATGTCGTTTCGGTAAAAATAATGTTCCTATCCTCTATTATTCAGGACTGAATTATGAAGATCCCGAAGGACTCAATACGGATCTTAAAGGACAATACCATCCCGACCGAGAACTTCTGATTGAAGATATCAGAAAGCTTCTAAAATAATTTCAAATTCTATTTGAGTCTGGTTTTCAGCTATTAACAGTCACTTTTTGAATTAAGATTCTGAAATATTTAGTTTCCATATTAATCATTTTCATGATGACAATGCGACCTGTATTGCCACTGATAAACTATGCAGTAAACTATGATTATATTGTAGAAAACCTTTGTGAAAACAAAGCAAAACCTGAACTGATGTGTAATGGTAAATGCTATGTATCCAAAGAATTGACCAAAACAAATCAGGAACAGACGACTCAAAATGGTCATAAAATCTCTGTTCCTTCGACTGATGTTTTTTTGGTTGCCGAAGATTTCAAATTTACCCACTCGGACATCGATAGTGTTCATCAAGACTCTATCAGTACTTTCTGTACGGATCCTTATCATTCCGAATACCATTCAAAGATATTTCGTCCACCTTCAGTTTAATTGACTCTCATTCTTAAAAAAAGAGAACTGTTAAGCAATTAGATTAAACCTAGTAGCAACATTATTAATGTCTGCCATTATCATCCGTGCGCAAAACCTACGCAAGACGGTATAATTCCGATTGAAATCACAAAGAAACTTAATCAACCAAAACAATTTAATGAAATCCATTTCAAATACTCTACTAAAAAAAAGTTTTATAAAAAGCTTTCCCCTACTCTGTTTTATGACAATATCTAATTGTTTTAAAGCTCAGAATCAATCAAGTGCCGTTGTATCAAGTGTTCCCATCAATACAGAAGTTTTAGGGAGCAACCGCGGTCTGGCTTTTCAAATGATTATTGATAAAAAAATAAAAAGCGTCCCCAAACTCGGTTTTTTCAGTGTTACTTCTTTGGTAGGAGAATGGGGTGAAGATAAAGTGAATGATTATATGACGCAAGCCAGTCTTACTTATGAGATTGTAAAAGGTCTGAAATTCGCCGCCGGTTTTCACGTGACGCCGGTAAAAGGGATGCGTCCGATTGCCGGACTGATTTACAGCAAAGCCACCCCCGATTGGTTATTCGTCGCAAATTCCCGAATAGATTTCTCCAGCGACACCAATATAGAAGGAATGTTCTTAGTTGAATACAAGCCGAAAATCAGTAATAACTGGCGTTTGTACACGCGAATTCAAGCCTTATATGAATATAGCAGCATTATCGATATGCAGACCCGAAGCTATCTGATGGCTCGTGCAGGTGTAAGCTACAAAGAAGTAACATTTGGTTTAGGAACCAATATCGATTATTACGGACCGGAAAAATTCAATGAAAACAGTTATGGCATTTTCATAGGTTTTCTTCTGTTTTAATTTAATTGCTGAGAACTGAATCAATATAACTTAACAATCACATAGTCAATTTTAAGTTTTTGGTATCAGTACACGAAATTTCAAGATCAACAAAATCCAACAAATCAAATAATTTAATTCGTAATGTATAAATTAAATATAAAAAAAAGGAGCTTACCATCACATCAACACTTTGTTAAATTCCTTTTTTTGATTTCTATTTTCACTGTCACTTCCTCTTTTGCGCAAACCAATTATACGCTGCAGGGTATGGTAACAGATGTGGACGGCGGTGGATTATCAGGCGTCACCGTAGTGCAGAAAGGCACTCCCAATAGCTTAAAAACAGATCGGTACGGTCATTTTACCTTTGAAACAAACTTTAGTGAAGTCACTTTAGAATTCTTACATTTCGGTTTTGACCGAAAGGAAGAAAAATACACGAAAAATAATGCAGGTTCCGTGATGGTCATTCCAATGACTCCAGCAGTGTCATTACTGGAAGAAGTCGTCGTCACAGGATATCAGACGCTTAACAGAAGCTCCTCCACTGCTGCAATAACAAAAATTTCTCAAAAAACCTTAAACGAAAACCTCAACACCAATTTGGCAAGTGCTCTGGAAGGACGTGTTGCAGGTTTGATGTTTCAAAAAAATCCGGCAGGAATTGGCGGAGACAAACCTATTCTAAGAGGAATCGGAACCTTTTCTTCCCTTCAGGTTGGCTACAGCCCGCTGTTGGTCATTGATGGTTTACCCACTGAGTTGACATTGGATGAGATCAACCCTTATGATATTGAAAGCATAGATGTACTTAAAGATGCAGCTGCAGCCTCTATTTATGGTTCAAGAGCTGCAAATGGGATTATTGTTTTAACAACCAAAAAAGGAAGCGGGAATTTAAAAGTGACTTTCAATTCTGATCTATTTCTTGCTGAAAGACCCATTTTGAGGGATATGAATTATGCCTCTACAAGTGAGTTAATTGATTTTGAACAGGATGTTTATAATAGAGAGCGATCGAAATTTGCCAATGTTGCCACGATGTTCAATAGTTATGGAGATATCGGAAACAGCAGTATCAAGTATTACAGCCCTCTTTATCAGCTTAACAGAGATCTGGAAGAGGGTAAAATTAACAATTCTGATTACAATAAAACGCTTAGCCAATGGAGAAAAAATGACTACAATAAAGATTATCGGGACAATGTTTGGCAAAACGAATTAAGACAACGTTACAATATTGCATTTTCGGCTGGAAACAACAAGTACAATACGTATGTATCATTGAATTATGATCAGGCAAACAGGCGTATTGTGAACAACGATAGCCGTGCATTAAATCTTTATGCAAAGAGCAGTTTTCAGGTCAGTAACTGGCTAAATGCGACCATTGGTTTAAACGGAACTTACAGTAATGAAGATGTTACGGATGGCAGTTACGGAAATTATGATATTCAAAAAAGGTACGAACGTATTACTGATGAGAATGGAAATCGAGTAATATCACCATTTGTGGGTATCAGTGACGGTTTTACCTCCGGAGGGATTATCAATCCGGGAGTGGCTGCAAAAATAAATGGACTAAGTGGTTTTAAACCTGTCACTTTTAATATTTTAGACGAGCTTCAACAAGGTATTACAAAACAAAACTCGCTAAGTTTGAGAGCCTTTGCCAACCTAAAAGCCAAGATCTGGAGAGGTTTAAGTTTCAGTACACAATTTCAGTACGAAACAAGAAGAAACGATAACGAGCAGTATTATGATATTAATTCTTATAAGATGCGTTATGCGACCAATTCTTTAACCGGATATAATCCCACAACAAATGCCTACACCTACGTAGACGGTTTTTCAACAGGAGGACGATACAGGCAATTGAGCAGTGAGGTAAACAATTATTCTTTTAGAAACCAACTGGATTTCAGTCAGAATCTTGATGGAGACAAGCATGCTATTACAGCTTTATTAGGTACCGAAATGCGTGAAACTTTCGTCCCCAGAACAGTTGAACAGTTACGATACGGTTATGATCCTGTTACCCTCACTTCTTCAATAATCAATAGTCTTGCATTGAGCCAGACCGGCGTTCCGAGTTACATCTACGGAAATAACAGAACCTTATCAGCCGGATCAAGAGTGCAGACAGAAATTTTGCATCGTTATTTTTCGGTATTTAGCAGTGTCGGTTATACTTTTTTATCAAAATACAATGTGACTGGAAGTTACAGGGTAGACAGAGCCGATCTCTTTGGAGTAGATCCAAAGTACAAAAACCGTCCGTTGTGGTCTGTAGGTTTAGGATGGAATGTGAGCAACGAAAGTTTCATGAAAGAAATCCAATGGGTAAACGGACTTAAACTGAGAGCTACTTATGGCGTCAACGGAAATGTAGACCAGAGCACAACACCCTACATTACAGCGAGAAGAAGAAATGATAACTTGTACCAATCCGTACAGTATATCGATATTATAGCTCAGCCCAATCCTTTGTTAAGGTGGGAAAAATCAGAAACGAGGAATTTGGGATTGGATTACAGCCTGTTTCAAAATAAATTAAGAGGAAGCGTAGACGTTTATCGTAAATACAGTACCGATCTATTAGCGACCACAGATCTGGATCCTACGGTTGGCGCACTCACCAGAAGAATTAATGCCGGAGCATTGCTCAACAAAGGCGTTGAATTCAGCATAGGTTCTGATTGGTTGAATAAAGGAGAATTTCGAATAGGTTCTACCCTGGTTGTAGGTTTTAACAATACAACGGTTAGAAAAATAACAAGAGCACAATCCAATGCGTCGGTGTATGTGAGTTCTCCGCTAGACTTCTTTTTGGAAAATGAGACCTACAATAGTTTGTACGCTTATCAGTATGGAGGAACTATCAATGGATATCCTTATGTTTTAGATGAAAATGGAAATCCATCCATTACTTTTGATGCCAATGGAAACCCGGTTTCAACTGCAATAAAAACAGTTACAAATTCTGCCGCCTTGGTCAATATGGGAAGTTTGACACCCACCTATACAGGTTCTATGTCACAAAGATTTTCATATAAAGGATTCGATTTGAATTTCCTGTTTGTGTTCTCAGGAGGAAATGTGATGCGTAAGGAAACTCTTGATATAAGTTCAGATGCAGTCAATCTTTCGGGTATTGCTGATCGGTATACAGATGCCAACCAAAATGGCAATGTACGATTGTTTGTAGATTTTGATGAAAGTGTGAGAAATTATGCAGGAACGATCAGCAGTCAATGGCGAAATTCAACTGCCAATGTCGTAGACGGCGATTATATCAAGCTTAGAAACATTTCATTAAGTTATAATCTGCCGAAATCTTTTACTGCTGAAAGTAAAGTGGTGTCGGCTAAATTTACTTTACAGGTCAACAATCTCTGGTACTGGAGTGCCGCAGGAAATCGGATTGATCCGGAAGTATATTCGGTCAACAGCGGTACCCGAAATCTGCCATTGCCAAAAACATTCCTATTCGGTTTTAATCTTACACTTTAAAAAAAATGAAATATATAAAAATTATATTGCTGTCGGTAATGATGTTAACTTCAGCATCTTGCGAAGATTACACAGATATTACTCCAAAAGGAGCATTGGTCATAGAGACGGCAGACCAGTTTCACGAAATGGTATCACTGCCAAACAGAGGGTATCCCATCAACAATTTTCAATACCTGTCAGACGATCAATGGATGAGGGAAGCCAATGTGATAGGAAAGACGCCAAACATCGATATTCTAAATTTTACCTTTGATGAAAGTGTAGATCGGGTTTCACTGATGAAAACTTCCAGCTTTTACAATCAGGCTTATGCTTACATTAACCGATGGAATACTATTATTTCATTGGTTGACAACAGCAAAGGAGATGAAGGCACCAAACAATTAGCAAAAGCAGAAGCCAAAATTTACAGAGCGTACGATCACTTTTTGCTGGTCAACACTTATGCAAAAGCCTATGATCTGCAGACTGCTGCTAATGATGGAGGAATTTGCATTATGGATAAATTCGATCTGGAAGCTCAGCCATTAAAGTCAACGGTAGCACAAGTTTATGAATTTATACAAAACGATATAGAAGAAGCACTACCCTACATTCAGGTAAAACCACTTGATGTTTACCATCCTTCATTGGCATTTGCTTATGCTTTCAAAGCTAAAGTTCATTTGTTCAAACGTGAAATTGCCGAAGCTCAGGCAGCATCTGAAAAATCGCTAAACTACAACAATCAGATATTTGACCTTGTAGCTTACAGCACACAAGGCGGACCGAACGTAATTGCTGTTCCTGCAGCCAGTAATGTCGAAGTATTGAGCTATATGTACATGACAGGTTATAATGAAATGAATTTTGCTCAAAGTAATATCATCAGTCCTGAGCTGCGAACACTGTTTGGCACTAATGATGCCCGTTTTAATCTGTTTTTTAATTCTACCAGTACTACCAATCTGGATCAGGGTTCCAATACCGCCTATTGGGCAACTCAATACACGAAATTTTTCTATCCGACTGTCGGGATGAAAACCACTGAGGTTTATCTGATGCTTGCCGAATGCTATGCCAGACAAAACAGGTTCAATGACGCTGTAGCTATTTTAAATACTTTACGAGCAAAGAGAATCTTATCAGGTACTGTAAATTTAGCCGTACCATCCACCAGAACCGCAACGATGCAGTTGGTCATCAACGAACGCAGAAAAGAATTACTTCTTGGTTTTAATCGATTTTTTGACCTTAAAAGATTGAATAATGAAGCGGATTATGCAAAAACGGTCACGAGAGTATTTCCATTGGTGAACCAAACCGTTCCTCAAAAAACGTACACATTACAGCCTGATTCAAGATTGTACATTATCCCTTTTCCGCTGTCTGCACTGACAAAAAATCCAAAGCTAACCCTTAATACAAACGAAACAGTTCCATTTTAATTGTAATGAAGAAATTACTGACAGTAATAATCATGTTGTTTATCAGTCAACATGGTTTTGCTCAAACCCAGCCAGAAAAAAAAGCAGATAGCACCACTAATCCGCACAAAGGTTTACAGCCCTATGATAAAATCATTAAAAAAAGTGCTGTAAGTAAATCAGGTTTATTTACAGTGGATGAGGTGGATAATAAATATTATTTTCAGATTCCGGACAGTTTACTGAACAGATATATGATCGTGGTTACCCGATATCTTTCAACTCCGGAAGGAATGGGAATTTTTGGTGGCGAAAAAGCCAATGAGCAGACAATCTATTTTGAAAAAGGAGGTAATAACACCGTTTATCTAAGATCGTTGCAGTACAAGCAAGATGTCCGTAATCCAGAGTCGATGTTAGCAAAAGCATTAGCAGGCAGTAATGAAAATCCGATCGTAACAGCTTTTCCTATCAAAACAATAAACCCTTTGACAGGAGACATTGTCATTGAAGTTACAGATGCCTTCAAAAAAGACAATACGATGTTCTCGCTCGAGAACAAGCAGAAGACGGAAAGAAAACTAACATCTCTTGCCGACGATAAATCTTTTATCGAAAATATTGAACCGTATCCGATCAACATCGAAATTAAAACCACAAAAACATACACTAATTCCAACGCAAGCAGCGGAAGCATCACTTTACGACTGAATACATCGATTGTTCTGCTTCCAAAAACACCAATGCGCAAACGTTTTTCCGATGAAAGAGTGGGATTTTTTGCCAATAAATACATTTTGTTTGATGATGAGCAGCAGCGTGCCCAGACAAAATACATAATTCAGCGTTATCGTTTGGAACCAAAAGATAAAGACATAAAGAAATATCTAAGCGGTCAGTTGGTCGAGCCTAAAAAACAGATCGTCTACTACATCGATCCTGCCACTCCAAAAAAATGGAGACCCTATTTAATTGCAGGCATCAATGACTGGGAGAAAGCCTTTGAGGCTGCGGGTTTTAAAAATGCCATTGTAGGTAAAGAATGGCCTGAAGATGATAAATCGATGAGTCTGGAAGATGCAAGATATTCTGTGGTCCGATATTATGCATCAGAAACGCCTAATTCTTACGGACCTCGGGTGAGCGATCCCAGAAGCGGCGAAATTATAGAAAGTCATGTAGGATGGTATCATAATGTGATGAAATTAGTTCAAAAATGGTATATGATCCAGGTTGGACCTTTAGATCCCAAGGCCAGAAAAATGCATTTGGATGATGAGGTAATGGGACAGTTGATCCGTTTTGTTTCTTCTCATGAAATTGGTCATACCATTGGTTTGCGTCACAATATGGGAGCCAGCAGCGCTACTCCGGTTGAAAAACTCAGGGATAAAAAATGGGTCGAGGCCAATGGCCACACCGTTTCTATAATGGATTATGCCCGACTTAACTATGTGGCACAGCCGGAAGATCATATCAGTCCGGAAGGAATTTATCCACGTATTGGAATCTATGACCAATGGGCTGTAAATTGGGGTTATCGTTATTTCCCAAAAGCGAATAATGAGTTTGAGGAAGAAGATATCCTCAGTAAAATGACTACTGATAGTTTAACCGCCAATCCTAAACTATGGTTTGGAGGCGAAGGAAAAGACGAAGATCCGCGGAGCCAGAGAGAAGATTTGGGCGATGATGCCGTATTGGCAAGCGATTACGGAATTAAGAATTTAAAGCGTGTAATTCCTAACTTAATTAAATGGACATATGAACCCAATGATACATATGATAATTTGTCCGATATGCATAAAGCGGTTGTAAAACAGTATGGTTTGTATCTATATCACGTGCTGAAATACATTGGCAGCAACTACATCACCAAAAGAATGGCAGATGAAAAAGGTTCGGTCTACCAACCTGTTCCCAAAGTAAAGGTAAAAGCTGCGATAGACTATATCGGCAGACAATTGTTCACCGCCCCACTCTGGATGTATCCGCAAGAAATTGGCGAGTTAATTCCATTGAAAACGGAAGAAGAAATTTCAGATCAGCAAAATCAGATGTTAAATATACTTTTGAGTTCTGGGATGCTCTATAATATAAGTCTGAAAGCCATGCAGTTTGAAGGAGCTTACACGGTAACGGAATTTTTAAATGATGTACAAAAAACAGTTTGGGTAGACTTTAGTGGAAACGAAAAACTCGATTTTTACAGAAGAGGTTTACAGCGTAGTTATATTGAAAAATTAAGCAGACTTCTTATACCTAAAGATGTACAAGAAGGTAAAGCATTAACCACTGCACAACGAAGTGATGTTGCATTATACGCAAAACAACATCTTGTAAAATTAAGAATTGCAATCACAAAGCTAAAGGAGGGAACAATAGGAATCAACAAAGAGCATTTTGAAAATTCACTGCTTGAAATCGATCGAATAACATACAAACTGAATAAAAATAATTTTAAAGATTAATGAATCTCAGGCACTCTATTTTTTTTATAATTAAAATAAAATCTCAGTTAATTAATGGACAATATCATACAAAAATATAATATCAACATTGAAAACAGCTTTAGGTTTCTTGAGCAAAAGGAACTGGAGGAATTTATGCATTTCAATGCTGATGCGCACAGTCATAATTTTTATATACTCAGCTTTTTGTACGAAGGGACAATAGATCATTATTCTGACTTCGATAACAAATCGGTCTCCGCTCCGGCAATTTTGATGCTTGATATTGATCAAGTGCATACGCATCCGCAGATCGGTTCCTGCAAAATGATATCAATTGCATTTTCAACAGATTTTATCTCTAGTGAAACGGAATATTTTTTTGAAAAAGTGACTTACCTGTTTTCCAGATCATTTCTCACCATTTCTACTACACAACTTACAGAATTGGATGAAATCATAGAGATGGAGTCAAAAGAAATTAAGAAAGAATTTCCTAATGAGGAACTTATCAAAGCTTTATTAAATGTTTTGATCATTCAATGCTTAGCGATCTCAGATAGTAATGTATCAGCAAATGACGATGATTATGGAATTTATCGTGATTTCAAAAAATTGCTTACTAGTAATTACCACAAGCAACATCAGGTCAACTTTTATGCGAACGAACTCAATGTTACAACAGCAACGCTTAATCAGATTATTAAAAAATCCACATTTAAAACGCCTAAACAACTTATTGATCAGCATCTATTGCTTGAAGCTAAAAGACTTTTGTATTGGTCAAAAATCTCGGTAAAAGAAATTGCTTATGCACTTGGTTTTGAAACGGATAGTTATTTTAATCATTTCTTTAAAAAACATACCGGCAAAACTCCGAAAGGATTTCAAAGAAAACAATCTGTTGAATAACAGAAAACTGCTGAACAAGTTATTTGTTCAGCAGTTTCATTTTTTAAATATTTACTTTTTAGGTAAAAATTCCATTGTATTGTAGCGATCATAGACCATGCCCAATGCTAAATCGTCTGCTACATCTTTGCCATGAATAATTTCAATAGCCTGAAGAGCAACGTCTATTCCTGAAGTGACACCTGCACCTGTCAAAAATTTACCATCGACCACAAAACGTGTTGTTTCCTGAACTTTTATTTTAGGATGCGACCTCAACTCATCGAGTGACCAATGGTGAGTGGTAGCTGAGCGACCATCCAAAAGTCCGGTATTTGCTAAAATCAATCCCCCGGTGCAGACAGACATTGTCATAATTGTCTTTTCATTCTGTTTTACAATCCAGTTCATCATTTTCTGGTCTGCTGAAACCTTGTGTACAATCTCCGGTGAAGTTCCCGGAATAATCAAAATATCTGCTTGTGGAGCGTCGTTTATACTGTATTTAGATAGCATATTAAAAGTACCGCCATCCATCAGCGTACTCTTATCTGCCGAGGCCGAGACTGTATAAATATTGTAATTGCCATTCCAGTTATTGGCTTTAATAAAGACATCCATTGGCCCGCCCGTATCTACGATTTCGACACCGTCATAAACCAATACCGCGATATTGGTCTTTCTGTCTTTAGGGAAATTAAAATTTTCTTTTGATTTGTTTTGTGCTTTCACATTGAGTGATAATAGAAAAAATAGTGAAAACAGTGAAATTTGCATGAGCCTCATCTGATTTTTTTTTAAAAATTAAAATTATATTGTTTAGGCGAGATAGATTATGCCGGCTAAGCTATCTTTACGCCTTTGCAAATTTAATTCTGCAATCCTTTTCAAAAATTACACTTTTGATTCTTTTAATTATACTTTTTGATTGTGGTGTATATAAATAATTATCTTCTGATTTGTTCGAAACCAAAGAAGACGTGGATGCCATCATGGAAAAATCTGAGATCGGTAATGTTGGAAATCTGGCATTTTTGAAGATCTAAAAATAGTCCCTATTCGTTCGTCGAATAAGCTTCGAAAATAACCAGAGGTATTAAGAGTACAAGCAATTTAAACTACATTCCATTTCGAAAGTTTCGAGATGGAATTTTTTCTTAGCTTGTACCTTAGGGATTTCCCCTTAAGCTATACATGAATTCTAGTAAAACGGGTGTCTTGTCTCTTGTCGAAAAATTGCGAATGAACTTCATATTAAGAATTTTCTCAGCAGAAATAGTTTTAAAGGGAGAATGCGAAAATTCTTTTTCGATCTAACAAAATGTACAAATTACATCACTTTAGATTTCTATTTAATATATAAAGAAATTATAAATGGTTTTAGTCCATAGTCAATACAAAGTTTTAACTGTATTTCAAATTTCTACGACCAGGACGATTCTGAAGACTTAGTTTGTTATAGTATTAAAGTTGCCTCTAAACTACTCTCAGCTTTTAATACATTTCCAACAGGGCACATTTCTTTGGCTTTCAATGCCAGATTGCGAAATTCTTCTTCCGTGATACCAGCGATTTTTGCTTGTAATGATAAGTTGGAATTCGTGATCACATTGTTGCTGATGATTAGTGAAACACTCGTTTCAAGTTGGTCGGCAGAAAATCCGTTTTCTCCCAAGATATAACTCAACGTCATTGTAAAACACGATGCGTGAGCAGCAGCCAGCAACTCCTCTGGGTTGGTAAAAGTGCCATCATTTTTCACATAAGATGGTCTGAATGCTGAGTTGCTCAATTTTGAGTTTTCGGTTGCGAATTGTCCGTTTCCTTGTTTAAAACTTCCTTGCCAAACGGCTTTGATAGTTGATTGCATATTTTTACTAAATTGTTAAGAATTTTAAAAATTGATTTTAATAGTTTTTTTATTTTATTAGCGAATTGCTTGTTCTTTAATATCAGTTCGGTCGAAATGAGCACGCTTTTCAATAATTTTACCGTCTTCAATAGTCAGCCACATCATGAGCGAAAAACGAATATCATTTCCTTTTGGCTCAAGTCCCATGATTGCATTTTTATTATGCTTTCCTTCGTGCAACATGTAGACTGCTACTTTGTTGCCTTCTGCAATAAGATCTAAAATTTGGAAAGAAAACTCCCCAAAAGCATCAAAATTTTTCTTCTCTGATCCTACAAATCCTTCAGCTCCTTGGATTGGATGATCAACCTGAACGTAGAAAGTAAAATCCTTATGCAAATATTTACTTGCAGCGTCGTAATCTTCGTTATTTACAGCAGCATAAAAGTCACGTGCCAATTGCTTGTTTTGTTCTATAAAATTTTCCACTACAAAATTATTTTTTCTCCATCTTCGGGAATGATTATACTATTGCTGATTGATTTTTGATCAACAAATTCTTTGAGTTCTTTTCTTGATAGCGTGTTATGGTAAACACCTTCCATATGTATTACCACAATTTTTGATTTTGGTGCAGCTTGGTGGGTGCGATAGATGTCTTCTTTATTCATAATCAACTGATCACCAATAATGAATCGATTATCACCACCGTTTACGATAATTACTTCCGGTTTATATGCATTTATTGTTTTTTCAACTTCCTCGTACCAAACGGTATCTGCAGCAATATAAAGTGTTTCTTCAGTTGGATGCTGTAAAACCATTCCACACACTTGCCCGGCAAGCTTAAGAATGAACCCTTTGCCGTGTTGAGCTTTAGTTCTGCTCAATTTGACACCTTCAAAGTTTAAATCTTCACCTAGAATCTCAAGATTGGTAAATCCTAATTTACTGATTGCTTTTTTGTCGTTTTCATCCTGAACAAAAATTTTAATATTCTTTGGCAATGCATTTTCTGCAGCTTTATCCCAATGATCAAAATGAAGATGTGTTAGAAAAACAAAATCAATATCTTTTATGATTTCTTCAACAGAAATGGGAAGGTCGTAAAGCGGGTTTCTTTTCCAATTCCAGTCCTTCGCGGGTATTGGTCCGGAAGCTAATTCACCCTTATTAGAAAACATAGGATCAACCAACATTTTTTTTCCAGCATAATCGATAACCATCGTAGCGTTTCTTATCAATTGTATGTTCATAATGTTGTAATTTTATTATGATGCAAATTTACGCCATGGCAAAATTTCATATTCTACCAATTGTTAGTGTTTAAGTACCAATTTGATAACTAACCTGAGATTCCTTATATTTTATGAAGAAAAAGGGCACATTTCATTTGTCAATAATAATTTTTTCAAGATCAGACCAAGCACCACCATTGAAAACATTTTTAAATCCTTTTTCCTTTAAAATATTCTCCGCTTTCACACTTCTTAAACCATGAGAACAAGTGGTGATATAGGTTCTATTGGAGTCAAGCTCATTATATCTTTCGCGAATAGTTCCTAATGAGATATTTGTAGAACCTTCAATATGTCCCATGTCATACTCCTTTTTGGTTCTCACATCTAATATTATGGCTCCATTTTGTATTTTTTCGGCAAATCCGTCGTCTAGTTTTGCAAATCGATAGGTACGGTAGGAAATGTAAGTGAAGAGAATTACACCTACGATAATATAAATCGTTTTCATAATTTACTTAAAATTTTATGGTCAATATAAAACGTTCCGAATGGTATAAAGCAAGATAAAATAACTTTCCAAGTAGTGGTTTTAAATTTCCAATTCTGTTCCACACCAACGCTTATTGTATTAAAGAGAAACAGTAAAAATATCGAGCCGTGAATAGGTCCTAATGCTTTACTTAAACTGGGATTGTCAAAATAATATTTCATCGGTACCGCAACGAATACGAGTACCAGTAATGAAACACCTTCCAGAAAACCAATAATGCGTAGTCTTCCGATTTTTGTTTTTAATAAATTGATCATTTTATCTAAAATAAGGTCTGTTTGCGAAGGGTGAAAACGGCCAAGGAATGGCGATTAAAATGATGATAAGTGAAACCGAAAACCAAAACAAGATTGTTTTGAATTTTTCTCTATCCGTTGTTCTTCTCTTTGATAATGCAGAACCAACAGTAATCATTACAATTGCAGTGAGCATTAAAATAATATGCAGTAAGCCAAAAAATGCAAGGTCTAAATTGGTAATGGCTTCATCAAAATTGTTCCAAAAATATTTGATGATCGGACTTTGCGTATAAATTACAATCCCAAAGATAAGCTGAATGTGAGCAATAGTTGCAGTCCAATGCCGAACGTAATTATCAGTTTTGGAAAATGGTGCATTGGAAAAATATCCTTTGTAAGCCCGATAAATGGAGTAAACTAAGCTTGCTAAAACAAGCCAACGCATGGTGGAGTGGTAAAATGTCAGTGTTTCGAACATCGCAATTTTTTATTTAACGATGCAAAGATATTCAAAACATACTAATTAGTATGTTTTGAATTAATATTATTTTATCTTAAATTATTGAGATAGATTTTTAACTCATTTAAGTAAGAATGATAGCAGTCAATACTGTTATAAACTTTGCCGAAATTTCTAATACCCCAATATCCGGACATAATAAAATAGGCGACTTGGATCGGATTGATGTCTTCTCGTACGGTTCCATTTTCTTGCGCTTTCGAGATACTATTTTGGAGTGCTTGCTGCCATTCTAAAGTAAGTTCAGCCAGTGCTTTCCCAAATTCTACATTCCAAGGAGTCATTTCTTGGGTCAGATTTCCAGCAGGACATCCAAATTCCAGTTTTAAAAATGGATTTTCAAGTAGCAACGCCTTCGTCATATTATAAATTTCCGCGATTGGCTCTTCGGCATCTTGAAGTGGTTTCACAAAATCATTCTGCATCGTTGGTTTTAAAATTTCATTGATTATTGCCAGGCCCATTTCATCTTTTGTTTTAAAGTGATAATAAAATGCACCTTTCGTGACATTGGTCGTCGCAATGATTTCATCAATACTTGTGGTTTGATACCCTTTTGTATAAATGATTTCAAATGCTTTTTCAAGAATAAGATGGCGTGTTGTGGATGCTTTTGACATAAAAATACTAATTGGTATGAAAAGCAAAGTAAGTTAATTTAACCAGAGCGTGCAAGTTGTAGAAGTAACTGGTAGGTGTATGAAATTAAGTTTTTAGTTTCGATGGATCATTCAAGATTCCACTGAGGAACATTAATACTATTAAAAATGAATAAGATAATTTAAAATTTAGGTCAAACAAAATTTGCAATAAAAAAAGACGGTATAGTTTTTAAAACTAACCGTCCTTTTTTTTCATCATTTTTTGGGAATTATTGTCCCCAAAATTCGTCTTCAGCAACTTGGTTTTCTGAAAACAACCAAACCTGAACAATTTTCTCATTGACAACTTCAAACAAATCAACGCCATTCATATCAACTTTTCTGTCGCCAATCGTACCAGTAAAATGTACTGGAAATGAAACTAAATCGCCGTTAGCCATCAAAGCTCCGGTAGGATTTATAACCAATGTGCCTTGTGTTTCGCCCATCATATCACCGAGCATTTTGCCAATCTCTTCAAGTCCTTTTTTAGTACCAGCAAATTTATGGTTTCCTGGTTGGTGCCATTTCGCGTCTGGACTGAAATGTGAAAATGCGGTAGGGATATCTCCTTGGGAAAGTGCTAGCGAATAAGCTGTTACTACTTCTATTGCTGTCATAATATCTGGTTTTAAAATACAATTACTAATCTACACATTTTAATTTCCAAAAAAATCATCATCTAGAGACTGGTCATCTGAGAATGTCCAAACGTGAACAATCTTTCCATCTTTGACTTGAAATAAGTCCATTCCGCCCAAATCCATCACTTTCGTTTCTTTTTTGGCCGTAAACCAAACCGGAACGGATATCAAATCTCCGCTTTGCAGCATTGGTCCTGCTGGTTTCACAACCATATTTCCTGATGTGTCGTTCATAATGCTTTCAAGCATTTGAAAAATCTCGCCCAGGTTATTTTTTAAACCGGAAAATTTATTGTCTCCTGGCTGATACCATTTCGTTTCAGGTGTGAAATTTGAAAATGCTTTTTCTAAATCACCTATTGCCAATGCATCAAAATATGCTGCTACAACTTCTTTTGCTTCCATACAATGTTAATTTATTTAATGAAAAAATCTCTATTATCGCTTGCCCACTGTGATAACGAAGTCATTTCAACAGGAAGCTTTTCCAAAATACCGTTCATTTCAGGGTTGAATTTTGAAGGGTACTCTTTTGAATTCTGAAGGTTTTCATAATAAGCAGCAACACTTGACGCTCCCGCTTCTCCAACCATTGGTTTCATTATTTCACCAAACTCTTGTGGCTTCTGCGGATAATAACTAATAGTTTCTCCTACCCCGTCAGAAAACTCTGAAGCTAATTCATTACCTTTTAAGTTTTGTAAACCGCTGATTTTGAAATTATCGGCTTTTAAACTCTCATTGTAGATAGCTTCAACTACAAATGCACTTACATCTCTCGAAGCAATCCATCCGATTGGCATTGCCTCCGGTGTAGGATAAGCCAGTTTTTTCTCATTGCTGATAAAAGGTGCGCAGAACGGACCCATCATATTTTCCATATAGATAGTTGGTTCGATGATCACATAATCTACTCCACTATTTTTTAAATATTCCTGAACATCCAATTTCACATCATCGACAGGCGACCCAACTTTCTGAGACTCCAACCAGCCGCTTGTATTCCAAACTATTTTTTTTACGCCATTTGTTTTTGCCGCATCAATCACATTTTTTGCATATTGCAGACCATCAAAAGGATTGGGTAACGAAACAGGAATTAAAAACGCGATGGCATCTACACCTTTTGTAATTTCATTTATTTTTTCAACATCGCTTAAATTTGCCACAACCGGTGTTGCACCTGCTTTGGCTAGTTTTTCAAAACTTTTTTCAGAGCTTGTTGCAGCAATTACCTCTGCACCTTTTTTCTTTGCTTCTTCAATTACATTAAACTGTTGTGAGCCTGTAGCTCCAAATACTAAAATATTCATATTCAGATTGTTTTATAACATTAATACTTTTACAAAGCTATGCACACACCCACCTTTAAACAAGTACCCACCTAAAAGTAAACCACCTACCAAAAGGTTAAAATTATTGAATATCAGTATGAAAAATTTTAATAAATCTTTCAAATACTGTCTTGACAATTCTATAAACTCTGATTCTAATTACATTTTTAACCTTTTTATTCAAAATCTACAAGATTATTAGACTTCAGTTCAGAAGGGATTTGTGACTAATATCACAGATATATCAAACAAAGTAATAACAGATATTTCATGATATGAGAAAAATAATCTGTTGAACTAAAATGACATTGCATCGAAGGAAAAAAAGTGCAGGTTAAAATGATAAAAAGGATAAGCTACTTCTAATCTTTAACATCATAGATTTGACTTAACAACTTATCTTTCTCCGCTTCTTCCTTTCGCAAGTCCAAAGGCTTTTGGAAGGCCTTACGATACTCCTACTGAAAACGGACGGACGACACAATCAATTAACGTCCTTTCTGTATCAGCGATCATATTGTTTAGATCTAATTACTTCTATATTATTTTGAAACTGCCCGTAATAATCAAATGAGTTCTCGATAAATTTACAAGCCCGTTCTGAAAAATGTTTAATGGGCAGAAAATAAGTCCTATGTTACCTTACCTCTCTCCTACTAGTGCAGAGGAAAAGGAAAATTTTAATGAAAATCAAACCATATTTCAATTTCAGGATTTCAGTAAAAATATTCTTCAATTATTGATGTAAAAAGTCTTCCTTTAACTCATAAAGATTAACACGGACAGTATATTCTAAAAACCACTACCTTACCTATTAAAAAAAAAAAAAGAGTAAGCGCCTTCAAATAAACATTTGACGATGCAGATTTCACAACAGATTTTAAAATGGAAGTCTCTGAAAATACACTGATATTCTTTGCAGACGGTAGTCCTGCATACATCACTAAGCGCTTTGACAGACTTGAAAATTCGTCTCTAGTCGAAAGCAAAAAGGAAAATAAGTTAGCTGTAGAGGGCTTTGCATCATTGCTGCAAAAATCTCCACCAACACATGGTGAACAGTACAAATATGAAGGGAGCTATTTCGAACTTTTTGAAGGCTTGAAAAAGTATATTCCGGCCTGGAAGGTGGAAGCACCAAAACTGTTCACTCTTATTTTTTTCAACTACTTGTTTTCAAATGGTGATGCGCATTTGAAGAATTTCTCAATAATTGAAACGCAGCAGGGAGATTATAAGTTAGGCCCCGTTTATGATTTATTGAACACGAGAATTCATATCGAGGATTCTAAATTTGCCTTAAAAGAAGGACTGCTGCTTAAATCCATTTCAAAAGTAAATGATTTGGAACAGTTTATCCTTTTAGCAGAAATACCTCAAAAAACAATCATGAAGATTATAAGTAATTTAACATCCAGCCATGAAAAAATAGGTCAACTGACTGACCATTCTTTTCTTAGCGAAAAATTAAAACGCAATTACCTCCAAGCTTATCAGGGACGATTCAATAGACTAAAGAAAGATATGTCATAATGAAGGACATCACTTGATATTATTACCAAAGTCAACTTAATTTAATATTCTTTATTAATTCCGAACAAATATATTGACTATATTTGCCCATCTTTTATGCAAAAAATAGTTAAACATTTTTTTGTCTTTTCCCTATTACTAATATTCTTATCGAATGTCAGTGGTATCTCGGTGTGTCTGGAACATGCAAAGCACTTGACCTCAGAACACGCTGAGAAAAAGAATTCCAAAGATGAGAAAAGTTCTTACTTTTCACAAGATGATCAATGCCAGTGTGCCCTACACCTGCAAATGAATTCATGTCTCTTTCCTGAGATTCAGAATTTAGATTTTGCTTTACAAGATATAGATCATAGCGTAATACCGCATCCAAAGGCAGTAGAATACCGTCGCCTGATTGATTATTTCTCGTCGAGAGCCCCACCCTATTTTTCATAAGTTATCGCTGAATGATTTCAGCTGAAACTATTTCCTATCACAGATTTAACGATCTGTAACTACCGCTGCGTGGATATTTTACAGCAACGGAAGCGATTATTCATTAACCATTAGGGTTTTCATACCTGCTTTACCTATTTCTATGTCACTTAATTATTGTATTTTGTGGAAAATAAATTATTTTATTTCCCTCAAGCCTTGTCGATTAACAGGCTTAAGTTTACTATTATTTCCCATTGCCTTCAATGCGCAGGATGCCGAAAAAGATTCGATTTCAGCAACCATCCAGACAGTAGAGATTGTCGGAAGGAAATCTCAGGATTATGTTTCCGACTATTCATTTGCTGCTACAAAGATCGCAATGAAGAATAAAGATTTGCCTCTCACTTTAAACACCGTTACAAAAGAGCTGATTAATGACAGACAAGCTTTTAGATTGGGAGATGTCCTCAAAAATGTGGCCGGTGTTTCCAATGCAAGTTTTTACAATCAGTACAGCATTCGTGGGATCAGCCAGAATGAGGAAGGACAGATTATTAACGGAATGCGTACCAGACAATATTATTTTTTGCAGCCGATGACATCCCACATTGAGCGGGTAGAAGTATTCAAAGGACCGGCAAGCATTACCATGTCAAGTGTCGATCCGGGAGGGACAATCAATATGGTGACCAAAAAACCACTGCTCAACCATCGGTACGAAGTAAGTTTATCGGGTGGCAGTTTTGATACGTATCGCCTGACCACCGATCTTACCGGTCCGTTAAATAAAAGCAAAACCCTATTGTACCGTTTCAACGGTGCGCATCAGGATGGCCAGTCATTTCGGGATAATGTAAATAATAATGGATTTTTAATTGTTCCGTCCCTTTCTTTTATCCCCAATGAAAAGACATCGCTCAATGTCGAAATGATCTACAATGAGATGAATGGAAATTTGGACAGAGGACAACCAATTTTTGGTGCGGTTGCAGGAAAAACAGATCTCAACAGTACACCGATCAGCCTTAATCTTGGTGCCCCCGGAGATTTTTTCAAAACAAAAGATCTTACTTTAATGGGAAGTTTTGCGCATAAGTTCAACGAGCACATCAGCTTCAATGCCTCCTATATGAAACAGTTCTGGGATGAAAACACCCGTGAAACCAGAACAACCAATTCCTTTGTCCCCGATATCAACAACAACCCTGTTCCCAGCCTTGCGATGATGCAGTATCTGGAGAGGATACAACACTGGGAAGTGGATAATATAAGCGCTTATTTCAATTTTAGCTACAATACAGGAGTATTCAAACACCAGACTTTATTGGGATATGACAGCCATATCTGGGAGAAAAAAAGCGGTGGAAAGCAGGATGCCGCCAGAGGTTTTCTGATGAAAGACGGAACCGTCACGGCATCCTTTAATCCTGTAAATGCTGCACTGTACCAGACCATGATGTACTATGGTGCTACAATCCCAAAACCCAACGTCAATCCATTTGATCTTAGCCCAGGTGCTTTAAACCATCAGAGAAATGATTATTCCATACTCAATGTCATTAATCCATTGCCAACCGCTCTGACCACGACCCATGCTGTCTACGTACAACATTTGGTCACTTGGAAAAAGTTCAGGCTATTGGCAGGACTGAGACAGGAATGGTTTCAAGACAGAACGAATTATAAAAAACCGGAGGAAAATTCATTTAGCAATCAGCAACTGCTTTACCGTATTGGTTTAACATACAGCGTCACTGAAAACACCAATATCTACGGAACCTTTCTCACAGGATATCAGCCACAATCCAACACCATCTCACTAATGCCCGGAACTGCATCATTTAACGGGGCAGTTTCCGCTTCGCTATTTAAACCGTTGATTTCTGACCTCAAGGAACTGGGTGTCAAAACCAAACTCTTCGGAAAGGTTAATGCCAGTTTTTCAATCTATGAGATCAATCAGAAAAACATTCTAGTCAACGCCAACAATCCTGCAGAACCGGATCAGCTGATCCAGCGTGGGGCTGACCGAAGCCGTGGTTTTGAAACCGAAGTGACCGGATATATCCTTCCGCAATGGCATGTTTATGCCGGATACAGCTACATTGATGCAAAAGTTGTAGATGATTCCAACCCTGCGTTGGTTGGTTTGGCGAAGGAAAATACATCCAAAAACTCTGTCAACATTTGGACAAGATATAATTTTTCTGCAATTCGTGCATTAAAAGACTTCGGGATCGGAGCAGGAATTTTATATCAAAGCAAAAAGATCCCGTGGTACACCAGAAGTTTTGAGCTTCCGGCATATACCACTTTGGATGCCGCCCTTTATTATTCCGTTCCGCAAACCAAACTTCAGCTGGCTCTTAACGTCAACAATATGACCAATACAACATATTGGGTGGGAGCACAGAATTATCTAAGGCTTTTTCCTGGTGCTCCAAGAAATTATTTATTTACCGCAACTTATAAACTTTAAATTATGGCTTTTTCAAACCTTAAACTCATTGTACGAAAAACCAGGCAAGATCTCTTCAAGGAGAAAAGAAATCTGCTGATTGCAATAACCGTCATTCTTTTCTGCTTTCTCAGTATAGCGATTGGATTTACAAAATACAGTGAAAACTTTTCGGATATTAAAGAATACAGAAAAGAAATCCGAGAGAATTGGGAATACAGACCCGATAAACATCCACACCGAATGGCGCATTACGGTTATCTCGTATTCAGGATCGGTCATCCCCTGAGCATTTTTGATACGGGATTGGATGATTACCTTGGAAATGTAATTTTCCTTGAAGCCCACAAACAAAATACTGCCAATCTTTCGGAAGCAGGCAGTTCAGGTATTCTGGTGCGTTTTGGAACGTTCAGCAGTGCATTCATCCTTCAGGCGATTGTTCCGATCATTATTATTTTTTTAGGGTTCGGACTTGTTGTTCAGGAACGGGAGAATGCAACATTAAAAATCCTCAATGTTCAAGGTGCATCAGCGCGAGATATTTTGTGGGGAAAAATTCTTGGTTTGTGGCAATTTTCCTTATTATTCTTACTCCCAGTCGTACCCGTAGTCTTTTTAGCAGCTTCGCTGTCTGAAAGCACCACCGCAGCAGATATCCTGATGCGTTTGGCGCTCATACTTCCTGCCTATATGATCTACTATTTTTTCTTCAGCACTTTAACGGTAATGATTTCAGCAAATAGCAGAAACACATCAGCTTCATTAATCAGTCTTATCGGCTGTTGGCTTATTTTAGTGATTTTCTTACCAAAAGGAATTCAGTTTGCTTCACAAAATTTGTATCCGACACCTTCACGAATCGCTTTTGAAACACAGGTGGAAAAAGATGTTTTAAAGGTCGGTGACAGTCATAATCCTAATGATCCCCATTTTAAGCACATCAAAGATTCGCTTCTTGCTAGATACCATGTGAAAACTACTGATGAACTCCCTATCAATTATAGTGGACTCGTGATGAAAGAAGGGGAAAAAATCAGTTCAAAAATATATGAAAGCCATTTGGATAAGCTTCAGATACAATATAAAAAGCAACAGAGACTTGGTGAAATCTTAGGATTTATTAATCCGGTCATGGCCATCAAAAATCTTTCAATGACTGCAGCAGGAACTGATTATTATGCCTATCAAAATTTTCAAAAACAATCTGAAGAGTATCGTTATAAGCTCGCTCAGAACATGAATGATTTACAGATTGAAAATATCAGCAATAGCCAACCGTCACCAGGCGAAAAGCCTGCAACTGTCAGCAATGATAAATGGAAACAGTTTCCTGATTTCAAATATGAGTTTACTAGTTTAAAAGAAAGTATTCAACATCAGATCATACCACTTGTAACCATCTTATTTTGGCTTTTGCTCTGTGTAGCAGCGGTGGAACTGAGTGCTAAAAAATTAAAATTAATATAATGAACCATTACTTATATAAACAGTTTTACAGAAACAAGGCATATCTTATATGTTCAATCATATTATTTCTTGCCGGATTAAGCTCCTTGTACACTGGGGAAAAGTTCCTGGATAAAAATGAGGACATCATTAACAAAAGTGCCCGTTATCAAAAGGAAAGTCTGGAAAAAAATATAGCTGCACACAGCGATAATTTAGGCCTTCTTCTCTATTACGTAAAATTTAATCTTGTCAATGAAACGCCAAAACTCTCTGCCCTGAATATTGGACTGAGAGACTTAAAGCCTTCCATACAGGGGGTCACTATTCGTAACCTAGAAGAACAGAAGAACAATTCGGACTTCTTCAATCCTGCCAATACAGCAGTGGGAAATTTCGACTTTACTTTTGTACTTGTGTTTTTATTCCCTTTGGTCATTATTGCTTTTTGTTTTAATCTCATTTCCGAAGACCAGGAAAAAGGAACATGGAAACTGCTTTCTGTTCAAAGCACTAATCTCCGGAAACTGATCAATGCGAGGATAATAATAAGATGTATAGTGATTGTTGCATTATATTTCCTACTGCTGATCATAGCAGTATTATTCATCAAAATTCCTGTTGATATGCCTTTCATCATCTTTATTATTTCAGGATTGCTTTATATTCTTTTCTGGTTCGTACTCTGTCGCTGGATCATCGGCTTTCAGAAATCATCAGCCTCGAATGCACTTACACTCATCATCTTGTGGATTGGAATGAATTTTATTATTCCGATGACAGGAAATATGATCATCCAAAAAATATATCCTGTCAATGAGGGGCTGAAAGCACAAATTGAACAAAGAGAGGGCTATCATAACAAATGGGATGAAGCGAAAGCACCGACCATGCAGAAATTTTATCAAATTTACCCTCAGTTCAGCAAATATAAAGTAGATGAAAATATATCATCCTCTTATGTATGGTATTATGCCATGCAGCATCTTGGAGATGTGGAATCGCACGAATCGTCTGAGCAGTATCACACGAAAATGCAAAGCAGAAATGATGCTGCTTTGTATTTGGGATATCTCTTCCCTACTATTCACACCCAGCTGATACACAGTCAGCTCGCTAAAACGGGTATGGAAAATCAACTTCAATATGCAGAAGGTTTGAGAACATTTCACGAAAAACAAAGGCTGTTCTTCTATCCGTATATCTTCTCGCAGCAAAATGCAGATGTCATTGACTGGAGCAAGCAAACGGTTAAATCGTTTAGCGATGCTGAAAAAGTAAACCTTTTACAGGTAATAATACCCTACTTCATTATAATTACGCTCTTGACTATTCTATCACAACAAAAATTCAGAAAACTATGTTAAAAACAATCAATCTCCATAAAAAATATAATGACTTTACAGCGCTAAGATCCCTTAATCTCGAAATTCAGGAAGGCGAAATATTTGCACTTCTCGGACAGAATGGTGCCGGCAAAAGCACAACAATCAACATTCTTTTAGGATTGATTCAATCTACATCAGGAGACGCCTTTATTAATAATATTTCAGTCAAGGAAGAACCTCAGAAAATTAAAAAGCATCTGGCTTACATTCCAGAGACCGTATTGCTTTACCCCAATCTTACAGGAATCGAGAATCTTGACTTTTTCTCTAAAATCGCAGGTTTTACTTACTCTAAAAAAGAGCTTTCCGAATTGCTGCAACGAACAGGATTACAGGAGGCGGCACACGATAAACTTTTGGGAGGTTATTCCAAAGGAATGCGGCAAAAAGTGGGGATAGCAATCGCTCTGGCGAAGGATGCAAAAGTTCTGCTCCTTGACGAACCGACCAGTGGGCTCGATCCTATTGCTACTGCAGAATTCACTGAAATCATTCGTGAGTTGGGAGAAGAAGGCCGTACCATTTTTATGGCTACTCACGATATATTTAATGCAGCAAGTGTAGCAACAGATATTGGTATTATGCGCCAGGGAGAATTGGTACAGAATGTACCTTCGAAAGCCTTCAGTGCTAAAGAATTGCAGGAATTATATCTTAAGACTATTTAAATGATAACTGTATACTTGAATATAGGAACTTTTATAAAGGAAACATCGAAAACTCAAAAAAGGTCATACTTCTTAATAATAAATAAATATTTTAAACCTATGAAATTATCTTTAACATTCAGCTTACTATTGATAAGCCTTGTTCACCAAGCCCAAACAATCTGTACTAATAATCTCGGGGGTGATATCGACCCAGCTTTCATCACCTTTAAAATCGAAAGTACCCCATTGGATCATAATACTTTTTCAGGATTAACTGCATTTTACCACGAATATCCCGCCATTGGAAATACAACCGCACAACTTACGGCAGGTCAGTCGTATAATTTGTATACTTCTACATCTTCCGAAGCCATTATTGGAGTATGGCTTGATTACAATAATAACAATGTTTTCGAACCCAATGAGTTTACTGTATTAGTCAATTCCATGAATACTCAGAACACAACGTCATTGGCTATACCAGCAACCGTCCCATCCGGAAGTATTAAAATGAGAATAAGATCAAGGGCTTACGGAAGTACAATATCTGCAAATAATGCGTGCAGTAGTTTCGGTTCCGGTGAAACACGAGATTATACTGTTAAAATTATCAATAACAATCTTACGGTAACTGAGATACCCAGGGGTATCGATCTAAAATATTATCCTAATCCCGTTCATAACGATTTAACTATATCATCGAAAAAAAGTATAAAAGGATATAAGGTGTATGATATTTCAGGAAAACTACTTTTAGACAAAGACCTAACAGAAGAAAAAAATATCAAATTAGATTTTTTACAGTTTCCCGCAGGAAGCTATTTAGTTACGCTGACATTTAAAGATGGTTTTAAAACACTGAAGATATTGAAAAAATAACCTCAACAATAATCCATATAACTTTTAAAGATGATATGTCAACTATAATTGAATTTTTCGCCTGTAAAGGAACCAGATTTGAAAAACTCTCACATTCTTAAGGGAACTTCATGTAAGTGATTTATCATAACAGAATGATCAGTATTTCAATTTAAAAAGAGAATGCCACACTTTTAATGTGTGGCATTTATTTTCCGCTATTGTAGATAAAAGTCTAGTATAATGATAAATTACTAAAAGTTACTGATAGTAATAGGTTAAATTGAAATCAGTACTTTATTTTCACCTCACTGTATATAGTCGAAATGGAATTATGTGAGCAAAGTTAAATGTCAACACTGACCGTCATCAGCCTGTTTATTCATAGTACATATAAGAACTAACCAATCAATTCTTAATTTTAAGTTGTTACGACAGCCTTACTTTTTAATAATTTTCTCTGTAGTGGAAGTTCCGTCTACAAAAAGTACTTTCACTAAAAAGATCCCTGTCGATTCCGCAGATAAATTAATCTCTTTTCCTTTTGAAATAAGTTTTCCCGTCAAATCGTAAACTTCGATAACTTGCACATTCTTTTCAGATTTTAAGTAAGCATACCCGCTTGTAGGATTGGGATATAACTGAAACATCTTATTTTTAGCTTTAATATCCGCTGTGGAAAGGCTGTTGCTGGTCACTTTAAAATCATCGAAATACAACACATAGTCTACTCCAAAATTAGGATCGGTTCCGTTGGACGTGTAGAATGCAAACTTGGTCGTTGCACTGGTATAATTATTTAATGCATATGTTTTTGTTGTTCTGACATTAGGGATTCCAATATTAGGAGAAGCAATGCTTTCAAGCTCTTGCCAAGTAATGCCGTTATCCTGAGAAATCATAAATTTGAACATATCGTCTGTTAGAGACTGAGATGGAGCGGCTGTAGGATCATTCGAATAAAGTCCATCGCCACAACCAAAATCAAAAGACACGCTGTAATCTCCTGCAGACAGGTCAACTACCGGGCTGATTGCCCAAGTAGAGAGTCCTCCGCTGTATATTTCTACTGATACGGAAGGATTATTGGTCGTTTGATTGCTTAGAAACGGTCTTTGTACCAAGAAAACATTATACTGATCCTCATTTTCGGGACCGTTTCCTACAGTGGGATCGAAAGAATACCCAAAATACCAATTTTGAGGAGGGAATGTTGCAAAATCTTGTGTATAAACCGGTGTTTGTCCAAATACACCAATATAAGCCAGTAGACTTATAGCTAAAGAATAGATTGTTTTCATATTTTTTCTAAAAATTTCAAATAGTTTACTTTGCTTTTTAACAATGAATAGTACCTGAAAATTTTAACAAATGGACTCTTTTGGCAGTCTAATTGCCATTAAAAAATCGCTTTGATTACGTATTCTTTTTTAATAAAATAAACAAAAAGAAATGCTCAATTTTGTGGTAACTACTATCAATTGTACACAAGAATTTCTGTATTTAAAAGCTTAATGACAGAATCTTTTGAAAAGCTTTTGGCCCATGATTAATTGATCAAAAAATAATTCGTAAAGAAGACATTTTCGACCTTACTTTTTCAAAAATTATTAATCTCAAAAACCATGATACAATGATAGTAAACGAAAACATTAAAAATAAGAAAAGCACTATCAGTATTAATGAATATTCACTGAATCCTACAATTGAAAAAAATACATAAAATTCTAATTTTCAGAAACATAAAACTCTTTTTCAAGAAAACTATTAGCCTTTTTAATTTTCCTTAATGCAAGGATAAGAAACAATGAAAACACCGATAAAAATAAGATTGAAACTATGCTCCATTTCACTATTTTTCTGTCATGTTGTGCTACTTTTTGATCGGAATTTCTCTGATCTTGTACAAGCAGATTATTTAAAATCTTAATCTGGATACTATTTCGTTCTGCCATTTTCTGATGATAAAGGGCAGCGTAAAATTGACTTTTATCCATATTCCTCAACTTCAAAAAATTTTGCGACAGCTGAAAATAAATATCAGTTTCCGTATCAGCAATATTTTTTTGATCCTTCATATCTAAAATTGAAAGTAAAATTTCATTAGAGTGATTAAGATTGTTTTTTAGGGCTAGAATTTTTGCAGTCCCTAAGTCATAAGATTGATCAAGAATCTCAAAATACATGCGAGGAATACCTCCTGAAGTCTTAAATTCTGAATCTTTTATTTTTGAAAGTAGAAGGTAGTGTTCTGCTTCCTTCAACTTATTCAATTCTATCAAACAATTTGCTTTATTAAGATAAGCCAGCTTGATATTCATTTGAGATAACGGATCTTTGGCGGGACGAAAAGCTGAGATTGCCTGATCGAAATATATCAGTGCCATATCACAATCCAGTGTATACGCATAGTTCATCCCTTTCAGATAAAGGATATTACCTGCAATATGCTGTTCGGAATTCGGCAGTTTATTTTTTTTTAGAACATCCTCGGCTTTGTTAAGATAGTATTTGGCTTTATCATTTACTTGAAGAGACTGATAAATATTTCCTAAAGTTCCTAAAAATTTTATCTGCGAAACGGTGTTATTTGATTTTTCAGCTAAATCCAGTCCTTCCGTTCCATAACGTATCGCCTCACTAAATCTTTGAGTTTGATTGCTGATATTGAGTAATGAGAATAACAGACGAATTCTCAAATTATCTGTCAAATCGTTATCTTCATAAATCTTTACAGCTAACTGATATGCATTTTCAGGGTTTGAAATAAGAGATTTTTCAACTTTTTTCACATCTACAGAATCATACTTCTGGCAGTAGAAATTACCAAAGCACGATAATAAAATGAAAACATATACAGATTTAAAGTTCAAGGTCTCGATTATTTTAAAAGTTGAATGTATTGCGCAGGGGAGATTCCTTCAATGCTTTTGAATACAGAAGAAAAAACGCTGTGAGATGAAAACCCACTCTCTTCCGCCAAATATTTTATTTTGTAAGTTCTATACACCAATTCATTATTAAGTTTTTGCTTAATGTACTGGATTCTCATCTCGTTAATATACGCAGTGAAATTTTTCTTTTTATATGTATTGATCACATCTGAAACATATTTCGAATTGGAATCAAGCTTTTTAGCCAATGTCTGAATAGATATATTGGGGTCTAAAAAGAAATTTTTTGATTCTAATTTTTCCAGCCTTTCTAAAAGAATAAGTTTTACATTTTCCGAAATAACTTGAGTTTCTTTCTTTTTAACTGAATTGGTTTTGATCTTATTTGACAGTAATAGATAGCGCTTATTTTTTTGCTTTTCCTGTTGTACTTTGACAACCAATATCAACAATACGATGCATGATAAAAACACCAACCCAATCAGTACAATAGCATCTCTTTTCTTTGCAAAAAGATATTCTTCGTTGTGCTTTACTTCGGTCAGATAGACCCATTGCGAACGTGCCTGCATAATCGCTTTATTATTTTTGGCTATATGTTCATTTCTTTCATCTGTGATCAGAACATAATTAGAAACATCTTCTCTATCAAAATAATAATCTTGCAAAAAATTATAGTAGATCGTCCGCAGTTGAAAATTAGTTGTATTATCGATCTGTATTTTGGTTTTTGCTAACCATTCATCAGAAATATCTGCGGGAAAAAATTTCTTTTTAAAAATATCAAATTCTGTATCCGAAGAATAGTACGAAAGGATTTTTAAAACTGGAATACGAAACTTAGGAAATTTGGACATCCAACTCTTTTCATCCAAATTGATTAAGAGAAAACTAAAACTATCCCTGAAAGTATGTGCATTTTCACTGTGTACTTTAGTGAGAACATCTGAAATTTTCCGTAGTGCCTTATCTCGAGCTCCCTGTATGATTAATTCATTTGCTGTTATAATTTCTTCATTGAGCTTGATTAGAGAATTCTGCTTATTATTTGTGCTGAAATCAAATTTCTTGATCCCTGCTGAATATAATATATTTCGATAAAAAATAATTCCATTTGCATTTTGATAATCTTCAGTTTGAATTATTTCCTGAAATGCATCATTATAATTGTTTTCATAATAATAAGCCTGCACTAAAAGTCGGTTACATCTATTTATAATTTCATAATTCTGATTATTCTTTTTTACATAACCAACAAGATCTCTTGCTCGTACGGGATTCAAAATAATCAGTGAATCTATTTTTTGAAATATCTGTTTCGTATCCGACACATCCTGTGCCGAAATTTGCCAAAAGAGTAATCCGAAAAAGAATGTAAGAAATAGTCTCATACCTGTTCAATAAATTCTGATTAAGCATCAGAAAAACCCTATTTAATTTAAAAAAAAATTGTAAAGAATATAGTATCAAACTAGTTGCTGAAACTATTTAGTAATCTTTTTATAAAGAAATATTGCGACGAGCCAAAAATAATATAAAAAATGGTATCTAATGATATAATATTTACTGTGCTTTTTATTTGTAAGAGCATTGAAGCTACATAGGGTATTAAATGTAACAATGAACAAGATAACTTCTACAAATGAAAAAGATAATTTATGAAAACCTTACTTATTTATTTATATGGAAACGTACTTATTCGAGCGGTTTACAACAACCTGAACTCTTTTGCTAAACACTTAGAGAAAATGCCCTATCATGAAATAAAATTATACTATTTTTTTCATTAAATAGTAGGTATAGAAAATCCGTTACATAATGATATATGAAACGGATTACTAATTGAGTCGATTTCCTGTTGAGTCTTTTTTACTCCTTCACTAATCTTTCTACTGATTGTTTTTTATTCTTCAAATTTATTTCCAAATAGTAAATACCATTCTTTAAGGTTGAAATGTTTACACCCTGTCCATTTAATTTCACAGATTTAATTTTTCGTCCGGTAGCATCAAAGAAATCAACCGATTCTATAAGATCAGCATTTTTAAAACTAACGGTTTCCTTTGCTGGATTTGGATAAATAAGCACTTTTTCACTATCTAAAACCAAGTCATTTGTTCCTAAAGTGCCAGCCATGTTTAATGATGCATATCCCCTGTTACCGGAATGATAACCCAAATTTGTACTACCTGAGGTTCTGGCGTAGAAAATATTGATCGTTCCTGCTGTATTAGCAATTGCAAAATCACCGGCTCCACCAGTAAGTGATCTCGTTGCAACAACTGTTCTGGTGCTTCCGGAAACGGTATTAGAAGTTTCAGTCCAATTTTGAACAGCATCAGCGGTCGGTGCAGTAAATCCGGCGAAAGTATAATCTCTGTTTGATGATGAGTTGTAGATAAAACCGTCTGCACCATTTGCCATCCCTGAAGTTCCAAAGCCAATTCCCAGCATAGAATTGCTATCTCCAATTAAAGTAAGAGTTACGTTAGTGGCATTGGTATCTATTTTAACAGTCATAGAAGCGGCAGGTAAATTGACGGTTCCAGATGAAAATTGCGCTTGAGCTGTTACACCAAAAGCTAAACTTGAGATAAGTAGAAGTTTTTTCATAAAACTAATTTTTTAAAATGTTGATTATTTCTTTGTTGTCTGTTTTTAAAGCATATTCGAAAGGGGTCATTCCCACCGAATCTTTCATTGTTTTGTCCGCTTTGTATTCTAATAAAAGTTCTACCAATTCTTTATTTCCTGATTTTACTGCCCAAAATAACGGAGTAGTTCCTGTACTGTCTGCAATATTCGGATTTGCATTTTTCTTTAATAAATGCTCTGTCAAACTTCTATTGTACCGTATAGAAACACCCGCCAAAGCCGTTCCTTCTTGACTTTTATAGTCAAGATCTCTTACATGATCTATTAAAAAATTAGCAACCTCTGTATTTCCACGATAACAAGCGAGAATTAAAGGCGAGAATCCGTTTTCGTTGGTTTGATCGATGATCTCCGGATTTTCTTTCATTAAATCTCTCAGTTCTGCCAATGTGCCACTTCTTGCAATATCAAACACTGATTTTGCTTTTTCCTGAGCCGATAGGAATGATAAACTCAGAAAGCATACTGCGAATACAATTAGTTTCCTCATTGTTTTACAAGGGTATAGCTGTACTCTACGTTCACGTTTTCAGCAACTTTTTTCATGACCATTTTTGGAATGGTGACTTTGAAATCTGCTGACTTAGCAATAAAATTTCCGTTCATATAGATCTTCCCGTCTTTTGCATAAATTGTGGCGGTGGATGAAACATTTCTGTCCACTCCGTGAAAATTTAATATTCCCTGAACGGTAAATTTTTGAGGAATTTCACGCAGTTTTGCCTTATCAAAATTCAAAACTTTTCCTTTGAAAGTTGTTTTGGGATATTTTGCTGTTTCTGCATAGCTTTCATTGAAATGCTCTTCCATAAGTTTCACTTTAAATTTGAAGTTTTTCACTCCCGAAACTGAAGCCATTTCCCCTGTGTCTGCATTGAGAACTACAATATTATTGTCATCCTTAGCAAAAACGTCTTCAAACATTGGAATTGAAGCTTCAATTGTAACTTTTCCCGATTTTGAACTGTATTTTTGAGCAAAAGCAAAATTACTAAAGAGTAATGAAACGCCTATTAGTACTATATTTTTCATATATTTTTTTTTAATTTTCGATAAGACCATCAGTCTTCCATTTAACGAAAAGATTAATCTGATTTGAAGATAAAGAACCGCCCTGAGGCATTCTCAAAGGATCTCCGCTTGGTCTTTGAATTCGGTTAATAATAATATCGATGTTCGCTTTTATCTGGTTGTAATTAACCAGAGGTTTAAAACTCGTCGCAGAATGACAGTTGATACAGTTGCTTTCGATAATGGGTTTTAAATCTGATTCATATTTTACCACAGTGGTAATTGGCGTATTGTCTGAGATCTCTTCATAAGTTCTGCTTTCGCAAGAGGTAACGAAAAGAAAGAGAACTGCGATGTAAATTATTTTATTCATTTTAAAAAACTCTGTAAAGATTAAATCCAAAGAAAATCTGCCCTTTTTCCCACTTTCCGGTTGCATTGGTCAAATAACCAATATCAGAATTCAATTGAGAATTGCTGAAGAGTAGCTGGAAAACGTGACCACCCGTTTCAATATCCATTCCTAATGACAGTGGATTTTTGTAGAAACTGTGATTGTCGAAATTCACAAAATACTCTGCATTGATCGAGATTCTTTTGGAAATTTTATAACGCCCACCCAATCCGGTTAAGAATTGATTGTTGTTCTCAATGGTCGGATCGTAAAGATTTTTGTGAACATAAGACGGCGTCAACTGTAAAGAAAAATTCTCATTAAATCTTCTGGAAATAAGAGCTTGGGTCAAATAAGAAAGTCGGTCACCTAACTTCAGATGCGGATAAGTCTCGGTATCCAAATCTGTGTTTAATGCCATCACATTATACCCCACAAGATCTACCGGTACGTCATCATTTTGTTTAAGAAGCCTGTATTTTGCTCCGAATTCGAAAGTTTTCATGTTCGTTTCCCGGGAAAGGCTTAATGAAATTGCATCCGTAACTCCATAGATTACCCCAAGTTTGGTAGAAGCATCATCAAGACCGAAAAAGTTTTTGAAACCTTTACTTACGTCTCCAAAACGATGTGCAATTACAACGTACCACTCGCTCTTTGCGGTAAGCTTTGTTGATTGTCCAGTAACGATTTGAAGTGCTTTAAATGCCGGCGGTGAAGTTGTGTTCGCAGTTGAAATGGTATCGATATCTTTCAAGAGATCTTCCTGTGAATAGGCAAGAACTGAAGAAAGCATCGATATGAATACTAATGCTTTTGTCATACTTTATTTTAATATTTCTTGATGGCAAATCTACAGTGTCCGTAAAAAAAAGAGCGGTGACATTAGTCACTGCTCTACTACTTTTGATAATTCACAGTATAGATAAAATCTATTCGATCTGATTTATGTTTTTTATAAGATCATAATCCACTGATTGGCCTGCGCAATAACCCCATCGTTTTCATATTTTTTTAAGATCCTGCTTACAACCTCTCTTGCCGTTCCAAGAGTATTTGCAATCTCTTTATGAGAGATTTTAATTGCTTTGCCATCATTTAACTGTATTTTTTTTTCCAGTAGATCCAATATTCTTTTGTCTAACTTATGAAATACAGCCTGAGTAACCATTTCCATTATTGCGGTATATCGCTTATCATACTCTTTTAAAAAAAACTGATTAAGCAGAGGGTACTCTATAATCCAGTTCATAACCTTGTCAGCAGGTAATAACAAGACATCTGATGATTCCTCAGTGCATGCGTATATTCGACTTTTTGAATTGGTAAACATCGACGAAAAAGTCATTGTACAAGTTTCATAAGGCTTGATGTAATAGTATAACAATTCCTTTCCATCGTTTAAAGAATATACCTTCACGGAACCACTTAATAGAATGGGAATATAATCAATCCTATCTCCCTCCATGATAATATCTCTTCGTGCAGGAATTCTTTCCTTGATGGCAAATTCTTGTAACTCTTCCAAAAAAGAATCTCCTACGTACTCAAATATCTTTCTGACATTTTCATTTGTTTTCATTCATTTATTTTTTAAACAGAAAAACGACATTCTAAGAGAAGTCGTTTTTCATATTGGATTAATCCCAAAACAGATTTTGTAAATTTAACTTTGCAAAGCTAAGTAAGTCCAGATTTTCGTACAAGTACCTACCTAAAAGTAGGCACTAAAAATATTTAAACTATTGATCAATCACATAGGGAAAAATTATAATTATTCTTTCATATTATCTAAAGACGAATTCGTATTAAATCAGAAAAGACAACAGTATTCAAATTGTTCATTAAATAGCATGTTTGTTTTTCCTCAATCTATAATGCTGCATTCGATGTTAAATAAATACTTAGCATTATCTTATCAAAACTTTTTGCCCCATTCTTTTCTCTCTGCTTTTTACATATTGGTTAAATTCAAAAATTTCTTTGGTCTCTCCATCCCACTTTTGTCTCGGTATTAATTGAAGGGTTACAAAAATGTCAGTTTTCTTATTGTACGAATCAATCCTTTCTAGTCTTCCATGGTAGTCTCTTTCCGCTTGTTTATAAATGGAATAAGGTAATATAGTATCGGATGGATAAATGTAGAATCTGGTGTACATCCAAGGAGAATTGATTTCAAATCGTTTGTACTTTTTCTTAAATAAAACGGTATCGTTCAGATTCTTTCGATTTCGGTAATTGGGGATTTTCTCCTTCAAAAATAGGGCTCCTTCTTTTTTGTTTTCAATGGGCATCGGCTTTTGTTTCCTCATGATGTCAGAAAAAATGATATTGCCAGGATTATCATTTCCGATGGTGTAACACACAGAATCTTTAATGAAGTACATTTGCTGGGTTAATTCGGTAACATCAACATCAGGAATACGCTCTATAATGGAATCACCTGTATAATTAAGGCTTGATACATGAAAACTTTGCATTTTGTCCAGACCTTTGGATGCATCAAAATACACATTGGAAACAACATCGATTCCGCCTCTTTCCGATTTAATTTCTTCTCGGCAGGAAATAAGGAACAAAAGCAGAAATGAACATAGAAACAGTAAATTTTTCATTTTGATAGATTTAAAAGGCGGTAAATCATTAGACCTATCGCTTCGGATAATAGTCAGCTCTTAATTTATCGCTTAATACTCTGTTCTTTAACGTTATTTTTTTCGTGCTTGTTATCTTGCCCCAAACCTTCCACAGGCTTATTGGTGTTTAATCTGTTCATATCAGAATCATAGAGATTCAAATTTTTATATTGGGGATTCAACACTGCTTTCCCTTCTGTAACCTGATCATCAATTTCAAATTTTACCTTGACAACATTTCCTTTTTCCAAAGATTTAATTGTACTTTCTTTATATTCCGGTTTATCAAAAATGAGGTTTGATTTCTCTACGATCTGAGCAGTATTTACACCATAATTTTTGTAAAAATTCTGAAATTGATAGTTCCCTTTTTCGGTTTTTGCCTCGTCAAAATTGAGTTTCACAAACGCAGGTTCCAGCTGTTTGGTCTTTGGATTATTAAATTCAATTTTGACCGTTCTGCCTTCCAAAAGATTGACGGCTTCTTTTGCAGTAAAAGTTTGCTCACGATTGACCGGAAAATTGTGAGAAATCTCCTCGTTCTTTTCATTGGTTAATTTTCCGTTGTAAGAATTCAGAAAAACACCACCGTTTTCTGATTTATTGAATTTCAAGGTAAAATCTACTTTGTTGTCTGGCAAAGTTTTGTCGGAAGTCGCTTTAATTTCAAACTGTTGTTTCTTGGAATTAACACCTTTTTCTAAATCATTGTGAAGTTTTTCTCCTTCTCCAAAACCAAGATATTTTAACTGGTTCTTCAAATATTCTACTTGGTCAAATGTTTTGTTGTTTTCCATAATTTTTGGATTTTTATTGTTAATAATTGTTTTATCTTGAATAATGGATTCAAGCTTTTTTATTGCGTTAAAAACGAAAGCCATCTTACTGAGATCATCATTTTCTTTTTGTATTTTAAACTCTTCTTTCTTTAGGTGTAATAAATGTTCTAATCCTTCAGTAGGTAAGTTTATTAATTGCTCTGCACTATAACCCTGGATTGTAGTTTCAATATGAAAATTGCTACCACTGACAGCTACTAATTTTTCTGAAATCAGTTTTCTAACAGCATTAAAATGTTCAGTACTGATCCCGCTTTTCGTGGATTTTTCTTGTCTCATAAGAGAAGTTGCTATTTTGCTATTAGCATTTTTATAATGAAGAATTTTCATAAAATTCTTTACTTTCTCAGTAAAAACGCTTTCACTATCTTGAAAAAAATATTCAGGTGAAGACTTTTTCACTTCTCGGACAAAATTTTTAAAAGCCTTAATTCTTGGAACTATATTCTTATCAAGCCAACTTAGATTGTCTTCCATTTTTATGATCTATAATTTACCTTCTAAATCCTCTTGATTTTTGAATTCCCTCGTCTTGTTCTTGATTCTGCTCACTTATTAGATTGGCATCTTGATAAACATCGCGATCATTTATATTCAATTGAACGGATAATTTTTCTTGTTTTTGAGAATGATTTTGCCTTTCAGTAATTCCAGCAACCGTATTGAATTCTTTGGATACAATATTCAAATTATTGGTACTTTCTTTTCTTATTTCGGGAAACTGAACTATTTTATCTTGCAGAAAAAATTTAAGTTTCAGAAGTTCTGCCATGTAACGGTTGAGTTCATCTACATCTTTTTTGTCAGCGATAATTGCAGTCAATTCTCTACCATTCTTAATAAAATCGAATTCTACTACCTTATTCGTCTCTTGATCGAAAATGAAAGCTTTTTTCTCAAAGGAAAATTTTGCTACTATACTATCTGTCACGTCCTGAACATCAGCGTATTCAATCTTGCTTTTACTATTTTTAAGAAGTTCAGAAATACTTTTGTCCCGTTCCAAAAAGATGACTTTCAGTTGGGTATTATTATCAGTAAGCTGAAAAGTTGCCCTGCTTTTATCATTGTCCGCAACAATGGTGTATCCCCTCAGAAATTTCCGAATATCATCTGCATTCAGTTTGTTAGATAATGACAGATCTTCATTGATAATTCCGTATTTTTTTAGTTCGTCTGTTGGTAAAGTATTAGTGTTCATAATGTTTTGCTATTAAATTGTTTACTTTTATGAGGTCATTTAAAAAATGAGATGGGTTGATGATTTGTCCAAATTCTTTTACAGAGAAATGCAGATGTGGACCAGTAGAGTTTCCTGAGTTTCCACTTTTCCCAATGATAAAGCCTGCTTTTACTTGTTCTCCTGCCCGATAATATATTTCTGAGAGATGTAGGTAAGAGGTTTCGAAACGGTCAAAATGTTTTACTTTTATAAAATTTCCACCGCCTTTAGAATCCCAGCCTGTTGCAGTAACAATTCCGTCCAAAACGGAATACACATTTGCGAATCTGGCTTTTAAGTCAATCCCATTATGGATTTTTTTTGTTCCGAAAATAGGATGTGTTCTTGTTCCATAAGAAGATGTGACTGTAATTTTGTTATTTAAAGGCATTACGATTTTTGAAAAATATGCCGCCGGTTCATCAACAAGATTATAGGTTGTAGAAAATTTTTGTTTTTTTGATGTTTGCTCTGTTTTTTCTACTCTGTTGTGCGCTTGAAGCATCAAAGAATCTTTCAGTTTTTTAAACTCATTTTTTCGCACTTCTTTTACACTGCTATATTCTTTAATCAGTGTTTTCAATGAATCTATTTGACTTATTAACAAATTCGTCGAACCTTCGGTTTCATTTTTTAAATCTACTTTTCTGGTGATATTTAAAACTTGCTTCCAAGATTTTTTAGACTTCTTTTGTTGTACCGGATCTGCAATATTAGATTTTTCGGATACCTTGGTATTTTCAGATTTTTTCGGTATTGTTGGTGTAATCGTATTGAATTGCGCAGATGATAAGCAACTGTAAAACAGCGCCATCAAAGTAAATGTGTATTTTAGTTTTTTCATTTTATGCAGCTTTTATATTTTCATTCACAATGAGTTCCACTTCTTTGTTGATCTTTCTAAAGTTGGTCATCAGCACCTCTTCTTTGCGGTTATTTCCTTTTTTATCTACAAAAGAGTAATAAGAAGGCATTTTTACATAGTTTTTTACTTCTTCCTGAATCGCTTTCATATCTAAATTGATTTTACCGCTGATTGCAGACGTTTTATATTCCTCAACATCATTTTCTTCTCCCTGCGCTATCATTCCAACCATTTCTCCGGTTTTCAAGGCTGCTATTTTACCTGCCGGAATCATATTGTCCATTTTCTCATTGATACTGGTCGTTGTTCCTTGCTGGGAAATGGATTGGGAGTATGATTTCTGTTTTATTTTTCCGAATAGCTTCTCTAACCAATCGAGCGTATTTTTGTCTCTGGCAGATCCGGAAAGAATATTTCCGACAATGGCAGAAATGGTTTCTGCCACTTCTTTTTTATAGAATTGTCGAAGCTGCGGAATTTCCTGTAATCCAAGCATTACAGCAACTTTGTTGCTTCTTGCAGTGGCTACGATGTTATCAATTTTATGAATATAAATCGTTGGGAATTCATCAGCGATAATTCCTCCCGGTAAATTGTGTTTGGAATTGATCAATCTTAAAGTCCTGTTTAAAACCGAAGAATATAATGCAGAATTAATATCTTGTGTTCCTGGGTCTGATGCCAGAATAATGATGGAAGGATTATCTCTGTCGGTTATCTTCAATTCCACTTCATCTCCTGAAAACACCCAAAAACTTTCTTTTGTTGCCAATCTTGAAAGGAAAATTTTCAGTGTTCCAATTTGTCCTTCCAGTTGGTCAAATGCTTTATTGTCATAAGCCGTCTTGAAAGGTGACAGCAAAGAGAAAATTTCTTCATTGGTAAAAAGAGTATCGAAAATTTCTTTATAGCCTCTATTCATAAAGGAAAGAATGTGCGGCAGATCAGAATATTTACCGTTTTCGAATGTTGCAAAAAAATAAATACAAGATGACAGAAAATTGATGGCAGATTGGGTAAAGAAGGCTTCAGAACCACCTCCAGAACTGGAACCTCCTTTCTGTAAAGAGGACACCATTGATTCTGCCATTTCCTGTGCTTCTGCCAAAGTTTGGATGTACTTTTTATGAAATGGGTTAACACGTTTTGATTTTTCGACTTCATTGAGATTAATGACGTGGAAATCGTAATCGTAGTCGGATTCTTTATTTTTTTTCAACAAATAATGATAGTATGCAATCTGTGCTAAGTCGGGGAATTTAAAATCGTAGATACATAGACAAAAATCTTTTGCAATCATCTGTCTTATTGCAGGATTAATTACACCGAACGATTTTCCTGACCCTGGAGTTCCAATGACCATCGTTCCTCGAAAAGGATTGATGTTCATCCAACCTTTGTTGCTCTTGTTTTTGTAACGAAACAAGTATGGGATATTGATTGTCGTACCCGATGTTACTAATTCTTGATTTTGGTCGAAGGATTCTTCCTCTACATTCCATCGGTCTTTCCCCATTTTCTGCTGCATCAGTTTTGAAATATTGTCTGCACCCATTTGAAGAACAACAGCTCCTAAAAAAGAAAGAACCGCATAAATGACCTGATAGAGATTGAAGCCGGGTAATATTTTTGGAAGCTTTGCATTACCTGCCTCATTTTGCCAAACCAATGAAGAGAAAATCATCAGCAATCCCAAAATCATAGGAGCGACAATTTCTGTAGCAACATTAAGGTCTCTCTTTTTCTTGGCTTTTGTTCCAATCGCAACTAATCCTATCAAAATCAAGGTTGCAAATTTGGCATTGACGGGTGGATAAATAAAACTCAGCTTTGAAAAATTTTTCAACAAGTTAGAAAGTACCCAAACATTAGCATGAAGGTAAAAAAGCGAAGCACAATCTAATGCAACGATCGCATACACTGCTTTTTGTAGAAAGCCATAGATCTTGATTTGATGTTGTTGTTCTTGCATGTTGCTCTAATTTTATGAAATGGAAGCGGAACTTCCGCTAAAAAGTATCGGCCTTAAGAATCTCAGAATAGTTGACCTTCATTTCTATTGTTCTTCCAGAAAGCTGTTCTTCAATGAGACGAATCATCATCACTTTACTGTTTGGGTAAGTAAATTTTTTGAAAACATAAATATTCCTGAAATTTTTCCTGAAATATTTTTGAGGATTCAGTTGAAAAAGCGGGGTCATTTCTACACTTTGGTTGTTGGTTGCCTTATGGATTTTTTTATCTTCTAAGGAGAATTTCAAATCCTCGATATCGTAGCTAAGATTAGAATTATTTTTAATCGTCATATCAAGAAAGACGTAGTCACTGATGACATAAACATTGTTAAGCTGAAAGCTGAGTTTTAGATTCTTCTCTTCCCTTATTGGATTTTTCTCAGATTTTTTTCGAATAATATCCATTGCAAATTTTCTCAACTCAAGATTTGAAAACGTCATTTTTTCAAACTCAATGGGCTGCATCGCTTCGGGTTGAATATGGATATTGGTAATCGTATTGAGGTTGTCCTGGTTTCTGTACACTACTTTGTATTGTGCGATGAAAGATTGACCAACAACCGTAATAACTCCAATTTGAGTTCCATTAGAATATGCGGGAGGCATTTTAATTTTTACCATCTCTTTAGAATAAGGATGCTCTGTGATTTTTATTCTAGCAATGTTTGTCGCAGGCAAATCTCCAGTTAGTTTTTCCGTAGATAAATCGACGTATTGAATGGGCTCCGGCGAAATAATATGAAGATTGATACCTTCGGTAATTTCAATTTCCGGTAAGTCGGAAATAATCTGTTCTTTAGTTGCAGTTTGTGCAGTTAAAAAATTTGACACCAATAGTAAAAGGATATATAAAGTAAGTTTCATTGTTTTTATTTTTTGTGTTGGTTTTGTGAATCTTTCAGTTGTTTTTCGTCGATAAGAAATACGTAAGAATTGTACTTCAATTTTGCTTTGTTTTCTTTAATAAGATTGGCAATAGATTTGGAGGTTGATGTGAACAGGCTGGTTCCAATACTTGAGAAGAATCCTTTTCCGGACATATCCATCTGTGTGCCCTGAACCGTGTTGATTCCCATTTCCCTCATCATATCTCTAAAAACACTTTGCGGAACGTATAATCCTTTCATTCCGTCAATATCATAGATTGAGAGATTGACGGGATAAATCTCTCCTTTGGTAAAGACCGACACAATGTTAAGATTGACCCGTTGCATGGAAAATCCTGCTATATGCCCATACAATATCGAACCCTTTCCTATTTTTTTGTTTCCGACAAAGATGTCTTCCAACAATCGAAATCTAATTCTGCTTCCTAAAAATCCTTTGTTGTTTTCGTCAATGACCGCTTTGATAAAGCTGTTCTCTTTTTCTTTATAGAAAGCATTGAATTCACTGTTGACTCCGGATTTGCTAACATTGAAAGTTGAATTAAGAAAATCTTCCATTTTCTCTTTATTGGACTTCAGTTTTTGTTCTGCTGCGAGTTTGCTTTGGTACTCAGGATCACGGGATTTTTCTAAAGAATCCATCACGAGCATTTGTTCTTTCAGATATTTTACAGGATCCGGTTGGGTGTTTTGAGTATTGGTTTTTAGATTTTCTAAAGCATATTCATTCGTTGGTTTTCCGTAAGATTTGTCATTCAGCATTTTAATGATTTCTGAAGATCTCTTGTAATCCCTATTTTCCCCTTGCTGTTGATTTGGCTTGTAATAGGAGGATTGATTTCCTTTTGCCTTATATTGATTTTGTCTGCCATTAACTGCTTTTAATGAATCTATTTTTCTCTTTTGTGCTAAGGACAATTGGTCATCGTAGTTCAATAAACTATCTTCTTCCTTATCCAATCCACCAAGCATTGTCCTGTTGTCCTCTTTTTTGAAAAACGCATCATACGCATCATTTTTGGTCATAATTGAATCCTGTGTTTCCCCCAATGAAAGAGACAATTCTTTTGGCTTGTCTTTTTCAGATGTGTCTTCTTTGACGAACTGCGCTCCTACATAGCCGAAAAGAAAAAGAAATGGCAGAGCCAGAAGAGGCAGAACATATTTTTTCTCTTTAAAATTTATTTTTTTAATGTCCATTTTTTAATTTTTGGTATTTGTTGAACAGGTAGTCAATTCGTAAGCTGTCTTCTTTTTTCAGTGCGCTTTGGTCTCTTTTTATTTTTAAAGTTTTCAATTCCGTCACGATTTTCTCCATTTCCTTCTCATTGTTTGCGGTCAGATTTTGAGTGGTCTTGCTTTTAGAGTATAAAACCGGAGGTTTGATTTTGAACGTAGTGTCGGAAGGGAAAAAGACACCTTGAATGAGAGACCCAATAAATGAAACCGACAGTAGAATCATTGAATACATGAAGAATTTCTTCGGATTATGAACTGCCCATTCTAGCCACTTCTGACCCTTTTGTTTTAATGTAGTTTTCATTTTTAGTAAGAGTTTTTATTTTGATTGGATAGTTCTTCATTATTGATGATCCGCCAGTTTTTAAGAATCACGCCGTGAGGATTATTTGGACTTCGGATGATGTCTTCGAAGAAACCTTCGGTGATGAGCTTCCTCGTAATGACAGAAGATTTTCTAGTGATCATCTGCTTACCGAAAAAAGAGAATTTCTTTTGTTCCATACTAAGCGTTATCGAATCTGTATGGATACTGACCATCGAACTGGAGGCAATGATCTGATTATAAAAACCTTTTTCCTTTAAGTTGGTATATTCCTTTTTTCCACTGTCATCAATGAGATACAATGACTTTTGAATATTATCCTTGATATAAGTATCATCGGGTGCGAGTGTGAAAAACAATCGGTGAAAAAGTTCTATCTGTGCTTTATATTCAACAGGTCGATTCAATAATACATCGGTTTGCTTTGCAAGAACCGGAACGCCATTGTCTAAAATATAAATGGATTTTTTGGAATCCTCGATCATTCTGTATGCAAAGATAAACCCGCCAATAACAATGAAAACAGCAAAAGCAATGGTAGATAATGAAACAACCTTATTGATCTTTATTCTTTGTTCAATATTTTTAATAAGCATATTCTTTATAAATTTTGAGATTACTTTTTATTTTTCATCGCTTCTTGAACCCTTCCCGACGCTGAACCAGTTGCTGCATTTTTAGCTGTGGCTGCTGCTACAGAAGCTCCTGCTGTTTTGGCAGCCAATATTGCTGTTTTAGCACTGCTAGCCATTCTTCCTGCAGCACTTTTCATTTTGGTCATGGCACCAGTTCCTCCTGCTGAAACAATACTGTCTGCAATAGTTGGAGTCATTAAAACCCCGATTCCTGTAACCACGTAAGCAACACAAGTAAATAGTTGATTGTAAATCATTCCGGAATTTGAAACGTACACCATCAAAGCATCTAAATTGGTAATCGTTCCGTTGGATAAAAGCGTATCGTATCTTTCAATTTCCATTTCATAGCCTGAAGCGATTAATTGTTGACCGATGTTGATGATCGTGTAGGCAACAAAAGTGTAAAGATTCACATTGATGAATTTGGAAACCCAACTGTACAAAGAATTTTCAAATCCCGGTATCAATGCCATTCCGACAGCTATCGGTCCCAAAATAATTAATATGTACGCCCATATTTTTTGGATGAAGAAAATAAGATAAACACAAACCCTAAGAATGGAAAGGCAACAAAATTCTATGAGTTCTGCTACCAATTTTTGCATTTGGAACTCCATTCTTATCGACCATTCCTTGATGGGTTGAATTAACTTATCCAATCCCTCACCGATGTCATACCAAGAATCATCGGCATCTTCAGTAGTATTCTCAATCACTTCCTGTTTTGCATCTTCTTCCGCTTTCAATTTGATGACGGCATCCAATAATTGTTGTTGCTTTTTAAATCTCTCAACTCTTAAATCATTGACTTCTGATTCGATCTCACTGAAAATTGATATTCCGGGTTCGGCAATGGCCTCAAATGGTGCCTGAATCATACTGACAAATCCGCTCCAATAAACAAGTGTAAATCCGATCAGAATTGGTTTCAGCATTGGGGTAATTTCCCACTCTCTGTCTCCGGCTGCCATTTGCCAGCCCATATATCCGAGGTACATCAGAGCGCCCAAACCTCCTAGTGCTTTTCCTACCAAAGCAGAACCGGCGGCGCTGTCCTGCACACTGTTGTCCAGTTTTGTGAAAACTTCCATAAACCATTTTTCAAAAGCGCCATCTCCTTTTAAAAATTGTAGTAGATTGCTGTAATCGCTATCTGTTTGGGCGAAACCCATGACAGGCAGTAGAATTGCGAATAAGCAAAAAGTTAATGTTATCTTTTTCTTCATTTTTAAAATAGGTGTTTATAATGGTTCATCATATTTTGAACAATCTGCTTGTCTGAAGCGGGTGTCCACGCAGGTGGCAAGGCATAATTGGAATGGTTCTTTAAAATATTTTTATAATCTGTAAGCAGTGCTGTCTTGTTGTTGTAATCTCTTAGCTCTCTTACAAACTTCCTCCACTTGATAAGGGTCTCGTGATACATAATGAATCGTTTTCCTCTTGGCATATCCATACTTCTGGACATTGAATATTTTTCTTTGATGAGATCCAGTTCTTCCTGAAGTCTCCTTATTGTTCCTGTGGTATTGAGCGTTTCATAGGTTTGCTGGTCTTTCAATCGCCATTCTTGAAAATTTTGCGGTGTATCGGGGAATTCGGTAATGGGTTTTAGCATGCGTTTGTAATACAACAACCAAAGAGGATCGGCATCTACGGTAGCGGAAGTCCAATGGGTAAAATCCTGAACACTCCGTTTATGAATGGTATCTGAAGCTGCTTTTATTTTTTGTGCTTCTTCCTCCTGAAACTTTAATTGAGCGAATCTCTGATTTTGCACGCCTGTAGGTTTTAATGGTCGAATATCTTCACCATCTTTATAATCCCTGTTGATTTTTGGAGCCCACATTCCCCAAACTGTTGCATAGGCAAAATTGGTTTGAATGCCTAAAAAATATTTTGGATAAGGTCTCCAATCTCCCCAATCTTGAAAGACCATTCTTTTATGTTGAGCAACAATGGACGGGTCATTTAATCTCTTTACACTTAATTGTGCAAAAACAGTGGCTGAAAAAAGGAACAGCTGAAATAGACTGATTTTTTTTAGTAGATTTTCCATGATTTTTAATTAAAGAGATAATGGTATTTCGTGATGATTTCGCCAACAATGGCTTTGTCGATATTGATGTAATTACGAAGCACCGGCACCTGATACAGGTAAGGGATTTTCTTGGCATTCTCTAACCGTAAATTGATGTACAGAATATTTCCGTTGATATTTCTGACACGGGTAAATATCTTTTCAATCAGCATTTCCCTATCCATTGCATCCATCAGAAAATCCTTGTCTTCATTCAAAATATCCATGGTAACTTCCTGCTGAAGCTTCATCGTTTGCTTCCCGATTTCTATGTAGTATTTTGAAATGAGTACGGAATATTCAGGATGCTGCGCTGATAGATCCAGCATTTTATTGGAGTTCGTCACTATTTTACCTAAATATTGATAGAGGTAGATGAGCTTCTTGCTCTGGGTAAGCGCCGAATTCACATTCTTCAACTGCTTATAGATGTACTCCTGAATCGCTATGATCTGTGTGATTTTATTGTTGATGTCATCATACAATTCTTTTTGCTTTTCATAGGAATCCAGAAAAGTTTGTTCACTTCCTAATCGGACGCCGTGGTTTACGGTAATTTGTGACAGAAGTTTGTCGTTGATAACTATTTGCTGGCTGCTAGCAGTAATTCCTAAAAACACAAATATTCCAAAGGCTACTATTTTCTTCATTTCTAAAAGGATTTGATGTTATTCATAATGCTTTCCACTACTTGCTTATCTCTGTTGACATAATATTGAAAGGCTCTTTTATTTCGTTTTACTTTGGCTTTTATATCCCGTATTTTCAAAAGCATATGCGTGGAATTCCTGCTCAATGTTTTCACCTCGCCTAAAGCATAATCCAATAATACTTTGCGTTCCGATTTCTCCATTTGGTTAATGGCTCCGTAAGACAAAATGATTCCCGTTACCAACCGTGTTACCATTTGCAGATCATCAACAAATTGAATCTGGGAAGGCAATACCGCAATAATTGAATAAGGAGCATCGTTTATTTCATTGATAATAGCAGTTTGATTGTAGGTTATTTTCGTTATTTCCCTATTCATCGCAATTCCAGTTGGTATTCCCTGAATGGCAAATGAAACAATTCGAAGCCTGTCCTGAACTTTTGTAATCTTGTCTTTGAATTGATTCCATTGGGTTCTATTGGCGGCTTCTACTGTCGCATTAGCAATTTGTTTCTGGCGCATTTCTTTTTGCCTGTCATGTTCTTTCATCGTGGCATTTATTTCTATATCCATCATGGGAAAGGAAACATTTTCTTGTTGCCACGCTGGTGTAGAACCACCACCTGAAGAAGTTATTATCACATATACCGTCGAAATAAGCAAACCCATAACAGTTTTCCTTTTGCCTCCATAAATTCGGCGAATCTTGTTTTTCGATTTCATCTTTTTGCTCTTAAAAATTCTTTTTATATCGATCCATAATATTTTCAACAATCGCTTTATCTGTATTGATGTAGCCTGCAAACGGATTGATGGAATTCCAGAACCCCAATCGGTTGGCTTTTTCCAGTCGTAACTTTATCGCCAAAAGCCAAAGCTTCAGATTTTTCACATTGCCGGAAATATTATGAAGGGTTTTATATCGATCTCCTGCGGTAGCCAAATTCAGTTCTCCGGATGCGAGAATGTCAGATACATCGGTCACAATCTTTAAACTTTGCTCATACGTCTTTTGTGAAGCTTTAACTCCAAAAATGGCATATTCCGGATGTTCTGATGCCAATTGTACTACTTGTGAGGAATAAGCATAACATTTATTGAGCTCAGAGTAGATTTCCTGTGCCTGAATTCCATTTTGTAAAGTGCCGGAAACCTCTTTTAAACCTTTCAGAATTTTATTCTGAATGTCATTAGCTGCTACCATCTGAGTCCCCACCCAGGTCTGTGCGTCCTTTAATTTTGAAGTTTCTTCAATTACTTCATTCTGTTTGGCTTTTAGATTTTCAGAATACAGAATCATTGCTGCCGTTACTGTGGGATCGATGTAGGTGTTTTGGGCGAACAGGAAACTTCCAAAACCTAAAAATAAAATGCTAAACTTTTTCATATCGTTGTTTATTTATTAATTCTGAAAAACTGATATTGCGGTCTTCTAATTCCTGTGTGATAGTCTTGAAAACATTCTTCCCTTTGTGTTCTTTTTTCATCATCCTGTAGAAAGAGTTGATTTTTTGATCTAAAGGATTTTGATATAAGTTCACGAGTGACACTAAGTTTTCCAGACTGTCTCCGAAGGTTTTGAGATCACCAACTATTCTACGCAATGCTTCATCATAGTTGCCATATTGATGTACATAATATTCGACAGCAGATTTTTCAGGCTTTTCTGTGGTATAAGTCAAATACTGCTCAAGAGAAACCTCATTTCCATAGACTTCGCCTTTTGATCCTCGTTTCAAGTAAAATTCTTTAAAACGGCTTCTCCCGAATTTGTTGTTGAGATTGTTGATGGTAAAAATTTTGTTTTGCTCTACTTTATTGAGTGAAAGCAACGAAGCAATCTTGTCAAAGTTGTCTTTGAACTTGGTTTGGTCAAGCAATATAAAAGTGTCCGAATTGTTGATGATTGAATCTTTTACCACCGCATTCCCAATAATATCATCCAATTCCTGAGTAACTACCACTGCTTCTCCCCAAAACTTTCTAACCGTTTTATATAAATAAAGGATGTAGCCTCCCATCAATTTACTTGCGATTGCCTTCCACGCTTCTTCGATTATTAAGGCTTTTCTTCGGTCTTTTCTTCGGCGCATTTTCTGAATGAACGTGTCCATAATAATGAGCGTGACAATCGGAAACAGTTTCGGATTATCCTTAACATTATCAATTTCAAAAACAATAAAAGATTCGTCAAAAAGCGTGTTGTCTGCACTGTCATTGAGCGTAGTTCCATACCTTCCACCCTTATAAAAATCTTTCAAGACAAACAAAAAAGTACGCAGATTGAATTCTTTCTCTATGATATGGTGTTTCTTATTATTCAGGTAAATAGGAAGAAATTGATCGCAATAATCATAAAATCCATTAAACGACAGCTCTGTGACAACCAGCTTTTTTTCTAGTTCTACTATTTTCCTGATAATGGCTCTTCTAAAAGATTCATTCCATTCTTCAGCTGATCTGGGTTTCCTGGTGATGTCACTCGATTTGATTAAAATCAACTGCGTTTCATTATAGATCTTCCTTCTTTCCTCATCATTCAGCGTGTCATAGGCTTCGTAAACCTTATAGAAAATTTCGCTTTCATATTCCGGATTATTGATGTTTTTATCGGGATGATAAAATTTCAGCAATTTTCTTCCCGCTTCCTTTATTTCATCGGAACTGGCATCGAAAGAAATTCCCAAAATGTCATAGTAAGTATACTGTCCTTTGGCTTCGTTTTCATATTCAGAAAAAAGATCATCTTCGTGAATGTTATATTTACAGAGATATAGAATCAGTTCTTCAGAAGTTTTATTTTCGTACCACGGCGTTCCCGAATTAAAATACCCGTGGTAATACGACATCAAGACATTGTCTAAAATGGATTTTTGTGCTGAAGACATTGAAGAATCGGGACCTTGCCAGATCAAAAAGATCAGGTTGGTCAAAAATTCTATTTTTTCGATATTAAATTCTTTTTGATCCATCAGAAAAGGATTCATCGTAATCGGTTTCTCCTCTGTATATTGAATGTACCTTCCGCCTTTGTATTTGCACGTTCCTGAGTAAGAATCTCCAGTATCAACAATAACCACATCATAATTGTAGGTCAAATATTGCTCGATAATATTGTTCATCAAAAATGACTTTCCGGAACCTGACGGTCCTAATACAAATTTGTTTCTGTTGTTTATTCTTCCCGTTTTCATCGGTAAATCCGAAGGGTCTACTTTCAGCGGAACGCCTTGTCTGTCTGTAAACCTCAGATAGAAGTTAGATTCTTCATTGACGGGGTAACTTTCTTTAAAAAAAAAACACAAGGCCGCTTCGCTTGTCGTCATAAATAGATCGTATTCCCGGAGTTCTGTTCCGTTACCCGGAATGGCTGATCGCCAGAGTTCCAATTGGTTGTAGGCATTTTTAGAAACAATAATTCCTTTCGTGAAAAGCTTGTTTTCAATCATCGACTGAATGCTTTCCATTTTCTCCAGTGTGTGTGCTGAAAAAAGGATGGAAAAATGGGCATTCACAACGAGCTGTCCGTCAATGGCAATATCATGAAGCAGGGTCTGAATTTCATCTGCTATGATCGCATTGGAAGGAGAATTATTGGCTGCTCCTTCGTGCTTTTTCTTTTTTTTATCAAGCTCCCTTTGCTGTTGTGCCTGAAGCGGAATGGTAATGATCTGATTGTAGACAATCGTTTCGTAGTCTTCCAGTTCATTGATAAAACTAAAATTATCTACTGCTGTTTCTGCTGCGGCACCATTGCCGCCGAGAATAGAATAAGGTTCAATTTCCGATGGTAAATCGATGTTTTCGACATCCACGTAAGAGATGTTTTTTACAAACCTTTTTCCTATTTGTAAAAATTCGTTGGTACTCTTTATATTATCAAATGTTGGAGATTCGGAAAACTGCATCGATAGAACCCCAGAAATGTAGTACTCAAAATCTTTCTCAAATAAAAACTCAGGTTCACAATTGTTCTGTTTTAATAGCATCAAAACTTTCTGGCATTTATCCCGTAGTTCCTTATAGCTTTTATCAGAAAAATGATAATGCTTCATTTTCTTTTTCAGCTTATCATCTACAATATCAGTAAAGAGAAGTACCGTCTCAATAGTTTTGAAAAGTCTACCGTTAAAATGTTCTGAATATTTCTGCTGTAGAAACTGGTCGGATTGTTCTGCATTGTATTTTTTCTTGGAGAAAATATCGAGCTTCTGAACGATCCTTCCTTCTCCAATAATGGACACCACCTGATTTAAAACCGTATGGAAATTGAGATAGCTGTCCGGATCTGCTGAGTACTGTTCTACAATATTTTTTATTTTGATCCCGATGATAGGGTTCCCATATTGCCCGAAAAGAACATCAAAATCCCAATTGAAATCCTTTCCATAATCATAGCCGATAAATGGAATGCTAAATGCTTGTTTTTTTGTTGTTACCATTCTTTAAAAGTTTATTATTGTCTAACCTTTTTGGAAAAATTAAAATCTGATCGAAGTTTTTAGTTTTGTCATACAAACCATATTTGTCCTGTCTTTTGAAAATAAAATAAACTCCGCCTGCTGTGGCTGCTAGACCAAGCAGAGACCCTAATAGGCCGAAGTTCGAGAGTATCAATGCTGAGATGACTCCGCCTCCGATGACGCCGACTGCGTAAAAGATGTATTTTCCTTTGAGTCCGAAGAATACAAGAGGCTTTTTCAGCCCCTTGTAGAGATAGAATCCCATATTAGGCAAAGAATGCAGTTACAAATTCCGGAACGACAATCAAGAAAATCATTGCTCCTCCATAACCAAGGATCTCTTTGTTGACATCCTGGTCACCATTCGTCCATTTGTTATACACCCGAAGACCGCCGATGAAACCAACCAACCCTCCTACTGCTTTCAAGATCAGTTTGACCGGATCCCAATAATCAGTGATATCACTTGCTGCATTCGAAATTGCTGTTGCACCTCCTTGCGCAAATGCGGGGGTTATCGCCATAATCGTTAAGGCCAGGGTTAGAACTTTTTTTGTTGTCACGTTTTTTTTAAAAAAATTTTTCATCATAATTCAAAATTTTATAGAGGGTTAATAATCAATTGAGTGTTAAATTTTGGGCATAGAAGTCCCGGACAACGGATGGAAATCCGCTGTTAAGCCTAATAATCAGCACGTTAGATTTTATTAAGTTGGCTAACTACATAATGGATTGATAAACTTTGTATCCGTCGTAGTTCGCAACCATTTGAACCAGAGTTTCAGAAAGATTAAGCATCGCCTTCCAATCTTTTATTCTGGAAATTTCCTGGTCTGCACTAACCGTTGGGTTTTCGCTAATCACTTCTTTAGGTTTCTGATTTTCCTTTTCGGTTGATATTTTTTCTTTTTGGTCAAAATACTCTTCGCTTGATTCAGCATTTTCAGGATAAGGTTGCTTTTCAATTTCGGTAAAATCCTTTTTGGGTGCATTGTCGAACTCATCCAGGTCTTGTTCAGATTCATACAGTTCCCTCAAATACTCAAGATCTTGCCTTTCTTCATTTCCTTCAGTGTAATCAGAATGGATTGGATTCTTATTAAAGGATTTGGGAGTGTTGAGATTTTCTACATCTTCAATCCCTACATTTTGAGTAAGATCTTCGTAGTGTTCGGCAATTTCGGACAAAGAAAACTCCTCCGTCTCTTCTTTGTATGTTTCTTTTTCTTTTTTCAGAAACATATCGTATAAGATATTTCCGGCGTAATACGTCAGATAAACAGCCAAGATGCAAAGTGAGATTTTTATCATTTTTATTGAGATTGTAGAGATTAATACTTTGGTATATTTTTTATTTCAGAGGATGATCTTCAATGTTTGATTAATGTATTCTATCAGTTCATCGAAAGATTTTCTTACCCCGTATTTTTGTTCGTAGGTCAGCTTTCTGGTATCAATCTTCTGTAGACAGTTTTTTTTAAATACAGGATTTTCCAGCAGCAATCCGAATTTTTTCAGCTCAATGTCCATTCCTTCCTGATTGAGATACTTGTAGCCTTTATCATATTTGGAACGGATAAATACTCTTTCAGCCTCACTTTCCAATAGTCCCAGCATATTGATAAAGACCAAGGTGGACTTGACAGAAACATCTGAATACTCAAACGGAATCACGATAAAATCACTGTAAATGAGCAGATCGCTGTATTTTGCATCTAATGTTCCGGCCAAATCAAAGAGATTGATTTCATCGCTATCTTTTAAATTAATGAGGGTCTCAAAGTCTGAAAATGGCTGTTGGTCTTCATCGCCAATAATTTCCACTTCATACAATTTCGGATTTTCTGATAATTCATCATCTTTCCATTTGTAGTAAAAGGATTTCTGGTAATCAAAATCAAATACATTGATTTTTCTTTCCGAAATCGTAGAAATATAATTTGCAAAAGCAATGGCTAACGTTGTTTTTCCGGTTCCTCCTTTCTGTGTAGCAAATGTGATAATCATAAGTTTGGTTGTTAGTTGCCTGTTGTTGGCGATCGGTTTGCTGCTTTTTATATCAACAGACAACCACCAACTTTATCTTCTTTTTTATCTTCTTTTTTTTCTTCGTTTTTTGAGTTCTATTTCGGCAGGGTCTTTTGCTGTTCCTGAACTTTTTAATAATTCAAATAACATTTCGTTTACAGCTTTGCTTAGACCGTTCCTTTCATTATTTTCAGTTCGGTTTTCATTTGCTTGTATCGGATTCAGCAATTTTTGATATTCCTTTTCTCCGATTAATGATTGTAGTGCTCCGATATAATGGAACCGAGTATGAACCGCATACATCTTTCCGTCCTCTCCTTTGGTAATTGAAATATTTTTTTCATCATTTGTGTTTTTGTTATTTCTAATAAAGTCCTTTACTTCAAACTGGACTTTTCGGTAGGTTTCCAAATCTTTCTTCCCTCGGTTTTCAAAAAGCATAAATTCCTTGATCTGTGTTTCCGGATTATTCATCTTAAAAAATTCAAGCAGGATCTTTTTTGTTTTCTGGCTACGAATATTATAATCCTTCAGGATCTCAAAAGTCTTCTTATCTAGCTTATCAGAAGTAAATTCAAATACTTCATTCATTTTCATAATATCACTTCCTTTATATACTTTTCCTGTTTTATGGTCGATTACGGTGTAGCCAAAAGGATTTTTATCTTCTTTTTGATGAAAAACCATATCGATCCCGAAAACATCTTTCAGCTTTTTTTGGAGCTCGCTTTCAAAGGCAATCTTCATATTTGAATCATTTCCTCCTTCAGTAGTTTCCTCTTTTGGAAGCACTGCTTCATTTTTTCTATTATCCTCCACTTTAAAAACCTTATTTGAATACAATTCTTTGTATTTGCTTACTATGGCTTTGATTTGTTTTGCCCTTTTATCATTTTTGCTGTTATCAAAAACAATCTGATCCCCTCGAATAGATTTTTGGTTTAATCCGTTTTTTAAAATGTTTAAAGAATTTTCATCATTTGTGTTTTTGCCTATCCTGTAACCATTTCTATTGAGTAGAGTTTCCAACTGATTAAGCGAACTTATTTTGTAGCTCAGCAGTTTTTCCAGTTCTTCTTTCGGTTTCAGACCATACAATTTTTCCATTGTAATGCTTAATGCTTTTTGTGCTTTAAGCCTTTCATAACTGTCATTAATTTTCTTTCCGGTCTGTTTATCGACTCTGGTAGAAACAATGTGTATGTGATTATTATCTGTATCCTTATGAAAAACCACGATAAATGGTTGCATTCCATATCCCATCTCTTCCATAAAATTTTCCGCCACATTGGTCAATTCATCTTTGCTATGATTCTGAAACTTAGTTGAAATAACAGCGTGCAATTGCGGCTTTTTTACCTTCTCATTTTTTGATACTGATTTTAAATAATCTCTAACTTGTTGTTGATTGCTAGACTCATTAATGAACGAAGGAAAATTTTTCATCAACATCAATTCTCCTTTCCCATTCTCTATTTTTTTATCATTGTACTTTACCCCGTGGAAATCAGATCCAGATGAGCCTAAAATTTTAATGATCATCAGCAATCAACGAATAGATTTTATAGAAAATTTCATTCTGTTGTACTTTTAAATTAGCTATTTCATTGAGCTGAATTGAAAAATAACTGAGTTCCTTTTCGCTGATAAACTTTTGCCCATTTGCTATTTTTGCAACTTGATTGACGTTTTTTTCAATCTTCCTGAAGATGTTGTCCTGCTTTTCAATGAACTTTAATATTGTTTTTCTTTCATCATCTAAAATCCTGCTCTCAACTGAATCGATAATTAAAGTTGTTAAAGAAATTTTTTTTTTAAGACAGAGCTTTTTCCAGTTGTCTTTACGATATTTTTGAATTCTTATGAAAATGCGGACCTCTTTTTTCATGGCACTTAAAAGAGTATTTATGGTAAATATGGTTTTATCCAATTCGAATAGCCTTGAACTTCTCCATAAGTGTAGTACGATGTGGACATGGCTGTTAACGAACTTTGAGGAATTTGAATAGCGTAGTTCTCAAGCAATGCAGGAAAAAATTGTGTTGAATTTTCTGTATGAAGCAGTACTATCTGATTTGGAATATAACCTATGTCACTGTATATGTTTGGAATATTTATAAAAGCATTACCGTTTATGGGATATGAATCATTTGACCTGTATATTTGAAACCTCACATTAACGACTCCATTAACTTTTCTGAATAGTACAGATCCTTTTAAACCTCCGAAGTTTTTGGTACCGATTGTATAGTTTTTAGAAGATGTCAGATAAGCATTAGTATTTCCCCAATAATTTACCGGGATCGACCAATTGGACGTCGATGTAATTCCTGCAGTACTGTTATGGTCAAATGATAAGAAAATTACATATTCAACAGGTTGTTTTTCTTTTGAAAAATCTCTCCATGACATCCCATCAAAGAAATATAATCCAGATTCTATAATATATGCAACTTGTCCTGAGTGAGTAGTCGGTGGAGACGTCACAAATACTATAGCTCCTTTTTTAGCATAGGAATACGTTTTTACAGCGAGTTGGTTTCCTGTAATTCTTGGGGGAATTATACCGTCATAATGATTGATATCATTTGGCTTTCCCACAATCTCTAAAGTTGTTTCTGGAGTCTGGGTATTGATGCCGACCTGTCCCTCCATTGATATAGTGAATAACATAAACATTAAATAAATGAATCTTCTCATTTGTATTTTGATTAAAATTTCTGGGACAAAATTGAGTCATAAAACCCTCTAAAACAATAGCAACCAAAGGGCTTGGTCTAAAAACTAACAGTTTGGCTTAAGCTGGATTTATTGAAGATTAAAAACGAATGATTTGGGTGAATCTGGAATCTTAATAAGAATTCTGATAGAAATAAAAAACAAGTTCCGCAGTTTTTTCACCCCTTTTGCAAAAAGGCAAGATCGTCTTTGTAGTAAAACTTGAAAAGTTTGTGCGTACAAAGACACATCTTGCAACCAAAAAGGTCACTTATTTTTTAGAGTTTGAAAAATGATTTATAGTATTAATAATCGTAGGTTTTAGTACTTATTGCCAATAAAAGAAAAAATGGTGTGGAATATATAAATAGACGATTTTTTCTCTTAGTGCAGTAATCGGTAAAATAAATCATAATCAAATTTTTATAGCTGCTTATTCTATTCAGGTGGCTGTATTAATTTCGGTAGGTTTGCCCGTCTCTATTATCAATCAGTTTTTATAATAGTTTTATTCGTAAATAAATAACGGGATAAATGATTCATAACTTTCTTTTTTGCATTCTAAGCCATTAACCTGCGTAAATCAATACATTTAGCTGCGTAAAATACTGCAAAGTCGTATTTGAAACAGTTTAAAATAATACAAGGTAACAGATAGGGGCTGGAGAAAATCCTGCGTAAAACTGCTGCAAGTAGTTGAGTAAAATAATATCAGTATAAATAAAGCTAGATTAAGACTGATTAAAATAAGTACAGGCAGGAGGCATACCTGCGTAAAGTCACTACAGCTATTTGCATAAAATAATATAGGTTGTGTTGAACCAGTATAAAAAACGCAAGGCTAATGTGGATAGATCCAGATGAAAAGCGAACCTGTTTAAATGATTACAACGTGCTAAGTAAAATATGTATAGTGTTATCTGAACCATTATAAATAGCGCAAGTTTAAATATATGCTTTTTTAAGGCTTTGCGATGATGTGGCGATCGGAGGATAAGCTTCAGTTTGGACCAAAGTTCAATTGAAAGGGCAACGTTTAATTTTGCAGTCACATTATCAGCTTACAAACTCTAATTTTACCACTAATTAATATATAGTAAAAAAAGCCTCTCAAAATGAGAAGCTACTATTGAGAATAATGTAATCTATAAATCAAGAGACCTGCAAATTTGTACTGATTGCAATTCTGTTCCACATGTTAATGGTGATTACTGCCATAATCATACTTTTTATCTGATCTTCATCAAAAAATTGAGTTGCTTTTCCATACGTCTCGTCAGTCAATCCCTTTTGGCTGATCAAAGTCACCTCCTCAGTTATAGCCAGAATTACTTTTTCTTCTTCTGTAAAAAGGTTTGCTTCTCTCCATGCATTTAAGAGATAAATTCTTTGCGGTGTTTCACCGTATTTAACTGCGTCTTTTGTATGCATATCAAGACAAAAGGCACATTGATTAATCTGTGAAGCACGTGTTTTGATAAGCTCTTTCTGAATGTTTGTTAAAGAAGTAGTCTGCAGAGTCATCTCTAAATTGATCATTGCTTTGTAAAGTGCTGAACTTTCGTCTAAAATGTTAATTCGTTTACTCCTAATTTTGAATTGTTTTTATTGTTTATGGACAAGACAAAGGTGCATGTAATACTTCTTAAAAATCTTAAACAGGTTTAAGAAATAGCAATTCTAAAAAAGTTTTGTATTTGTTCTAAATATAATTGATTTAACTGTACCAGCCTGTAAAACGAGCTAATCTTTCTGAATTATTTATTCGGAATGGAATGTGCACCATCCATAGGAATTGATTAAATACAGGTACTGTTGTTATTTATAACAAAAATTGTAGTTAGATGAATTGTTTTTTTAAGACTAATTTAGCTGAAATTTTCTATATCAGCAGATCCCTGAATTCTTTTTAAAATTAACGTTCTCAGCCGATCCTCATGTTGATCTGCCCATTGGCCTAAAATACCTATTACAGGAATCAAACTTTTACCAAACTCAGTTAAGCTGTACTCTACTTTTGGAGGAACGACCGGATAAATTTTCTTTGTAACCAATTCGTGGTCTTCCAATTCCTTTAATTGAATGTTTAAAACCCGTCGTGTTGCATCCGGTATCTTACGTTGCAATTCACTTGGTCTTTTATGCCCCTGATCAATAAACCAGAGCAAACGTATTTTCCATTTACCATAAAGTACTTCACCGATCAGATCAAGACCGCAATTTAAGTTAGGTATTATTTTTCTCTCATACATATTGCAAAATTAAACGTATGTTCCGATTAGTGCAATAGGGGAATAATTTATCCCTATATGAATCGTAATTCCGTACTTGTGCCAACTGTTTTTATACCCCAATTTTGCCCTATAAATAATTCAAAAAAATGGAACAATTTAATTTCAACAATGAGTTATCAGGCAATATTGCATTGGTAACAGGAGGTACAAAGGGAGCAGGTAGAGCAATTGCAGAAAGATTGCTACAAGCTGGTGCAACAGTTATTATTACCGCAAGAAATGCAACTGAACAGACAAACAATAATCTGCATTTCATTTCTTCTGATCTGAGTACAGCGGAAGGCTCCCAAAAAGTAATCAGGGAAGTATTGTCAACTTATGGAAGACTGGATATTCTAGTAAACAACCTTGGGGGATCATCTACTCCTGCAGGCGGTTTTGCCGCACTAACTGATGATGACTGGGAATCTACCCTTCAGGCAAATCTTTTGCCTCCGATTCGGCTGGACAGAGGATTCTTACCACAAATGATCGAACGCAAAACCGGAGTTGTTATTCATATCGCTTCAATACAGGGCAAGCTTCCTCTGTACGATTCCACTTTACCTTATGCTGCCGCAAAAGCAGCATTGAGAAACTACAGTAAAAGTTTATCGAACGAGGTTACCCCTAAAGGTATTCGGGTACTGACTGTTTCCCCAGGATGGATTAATACGACAGCATCCGAAGCTTGGCTTGGAGAAATTGCAAGAAATGCACACAGTACTATAGAAGAAGCCCAACAAGGTGTAATGGATGCATTGGGTGGGATACCTTTCGGAAGACCTGCTGAACCAAAAGAAGTAGCTGAATTAGTTGGTTTTCTTGTATCACCAAGAGCCCGTTATTTAACAGGAACTGAATTTATAATAGACGGTGGTACCGTACCGACAGTTTAATAATTTTTAAAAAGATAAAACATGAATTTACCTAAAGTAATCACGGATTTAGTAGAAGCACAAAACGATTTTGACAGCGTTGCCTACGCAAATTGTTTTTCTGATACAGCTGTTGTTTTTGATGAAGGAAAAACGCATAATGGAAGAAAAGAGATTGAACATTGGATCGCAGATGCCAACGAACGTTACAAATCCGTTATGAAGCCTATCAACTATGAAGAGAATGCAGCGGAAAGCATTTTAAAAGCAGAAGTTTCGGGGACTTTCCCAGGAAGTCCAATTGTATTAAAATTTCATGTTGAAATTGTTGACGGACAAATACAACGTTTGAAAGTAACTGATTAAAAACGGCTAAGTTTAGCCGTTTTTTTTAAGGAGCAAACTATTCTCGGAAGTAATTTATTGTTTTATAAGGCTCATCAGCTTCCCAAAAACAGGATAGTCTAAATATCAAATGACAACCGCCTGAGGGCCAACTGTCTGAAAATCATTAAAGTCAATACTAAAAGTGATATTTCCCTCCGTTTCCGTATTCCATAAAAGTAGATGAAAATCAAACCGCTGATAGTAATCAAACATACCGGCATATAATTCTTCCAACCTGAATATTTATATACAGGAAAATTCTGTTTTAGATGATGTAAAATATGCTCTTCCAAACCATTTTAGATTTATCTCGATAAATATGTTTGAAGATCACTTTCTGAAACTTAATTTTTTCCATACGTAAGCTAGGTCTGCAACCACCAGTCGCGGATTCCATGCAGACTGAGTTCTTTGTGCCAAGATAAAACTTTCTTCGGGATAACAGAACATTCTGTAACCGAAATTATGATTTCGGTTACAGAATGTTGGCAGCTGGCAACTACTGCGCCACTTTCATCATAAATATTCTAATTTTTTCTATTATTTCGTCTCCATCTTCTTCTAATGCAAAATGCCCTGTATCATAAATATTATAGTCGATTTCCTTTACATCTTTTTTGAAAGCAGCTGCACCTGTTTCAGGGAAAAACTCGTCATTTTTACCCCAAACTATTAATAAAGGTGGCTGATTATCTCTTAAATACTGTTGCCATTTTGGATAAAGTTTTAAGTTGTTTTGATAATCGTAAAACAAGTCCATATTCACTTTATGCGCATTTGGTCTTGAAAGTCGTAAATAATCCAAATGCCAGGTGTCTGGATTGATGGTTTCGACATTTCTGGTGCCGTGGGTATATTGCCATTTCAAACCTTCTAATGAAAAGGATGGCAGTATTGCTTTTTCGGTGTCAGGGTTTCGGTCTATCCACAGTGCTCTGATTCCGGCCCAAGCATCACCTAAACCTTCTACATATGCATTCCCGTTTTGATTTATTATTGCTGTAACTCTTTCCGGGTGAGCGGTCGCTATTCTGAAACCGACAGGTGCTCCATAATCTTGTATCATCAATGCGTAAGAGTCAATTTTTTTCTTTTCTAAAAAAGCATCTACTGTTTTTGCAATATTATCAAAAGTGTATTCATATTGATTAGACAGCGGAAAATCGCTGTTTCCAAATGAGGGATAATCTGGCGCAATGAGATGAAAGTCATCAGATAATTGTGATAAAACTTTTCGGTATTGATGTGAAGATGAAGGAAAGCCGTGTAACAGCACTATTGTAGGATTATTTGGATTTCCTGCCTCTCTGTAAGAAATATTGATTCCATCAATTTTGATGGTTTTAAATAATGTTGGGTATTTGAGTGTCATAATTTTTGATTTATTGATAGTCGTACTGCTTGTTTGGCTTTTACATCCAAATAATGTGAATACAATGAGTTGTAATAGGATGATTTTTTTCATATTCTATGTGTTTATAATCTTCTTTCTGTTTCTTCAATTTTTAAGTCATTAATGCTTGCAAACCTTTTTCTCATTAACCCATTTTCATCAAATTCCCAATTTTCATTTCCGTACGCTCTGTACCACTGACCATTCTTATTGCGATATTCGTACTCGAATCTTACAGCAATACGATTGTCATTAAATGTCCAGAGCTCTTTTTTAAGTTTATAATCCAATTCATTTTTCCATTTTTCTGCAAGAAAGTCCTGTACTTCTGCTCTTCCATTAAGGAATTGATCTCGATTGCGCCATTCTGTATCAACTGTATATGCATTTGAAATTCGAATAGGATCTTTACTGTTCCAGGCATCTTCTGCCTTTTTAATTTTTTGCAATGCTGTTTCTTTGCTAAAAGGGGGCAGCGGATGTAACTGTATCATTTTTTACCGAACGTTTGTTAATTAAATGAATTAAATTTTTTTACTCTTTTGAATATCGCTTTTCAATATTCTTTAAAGTATTTTTAAAAATACTGGTATCGGCTAAGCCTTTTGTTACAATAAGACTTCCTTGCAATTCTATTAAAGTCTGAACAGCGTTTTGTTGAGATTCTGCAGAAGTTAATTGTAAGGAACTACCCAAAGTATTAAAAGCGGAAATCCATTTTTCCATACCCGATTTTATCTGTTGCTGAAATAATGATAACCCGCCGTGCATAGAAAAAGCTCTTAAAACACACGTGTTTTTCCCGCTGTCGTAAAGAATTTCAATATTTTTCAGGGCATCTTTCAATCTCAGTTTTGCTGGTTTATTTTCGTCTATCAGCGGATGGAATATATTGTCATCGACCCACTGATCGATAGTGTTCAACACACATTCTGCCATCTCCTGTTTTCCATTTGGAAACCTGTGATACAGGCTTGCTTTTTTTAATCCGGTTACTTCTGCCAGATCATTTAAACTTGCTCCTTCATAGCCTTTATCTCTAAAAACATTGGTAAGCCCGGATATCATATCTGTATCTAGAATCTTCTGTGGTCTCATGGTGCAAATATAATAAAAATTTTTTAATTACCTAACGTTCGTTAAAATAGTTCTTCTTATCCTAACTAAATGTTATATATCCCAAATTTCGTAGATCATATCTTAATGTGGAAGGATATGTGATAAACAAAAAGACTCCTCATGAAACAAGACAGAGATGTCGATGATCCAGATGTCGACTATGCAACTCCGCGTACAACTAAGGTTTCAACTTCTATAACCTTTGAACAGTTTGTAAAACAAAACTTTTATCTTTGATGTACAGTTGTAAAAACTCTTCAATTTTCAGTACAATAAAATTTATCAAAATCTTAAACAGTCTTTATGGATACTTGAATTTAAGATTGATTGAATAGTACGTAAAAAAATAAATACCTATATTTGGTAATGAATAATATCACTGCACTTATACTGTGTCTGTCATCTGCCGCTGTGGCTTTTTTGGTCTTGGGTTTCAATTATTTTGGCTTGTATCAATTGCTTCCGATAGTTATTTTTTACATCTTTCAACTTACAGTTTTTAAGAACATAAGGCGATCTGATGCAGCAGCATTTATCTGCTATATTCTCGCAATATTGATATTGTTGCTGTTTCCACTTACAGCACAAATTATGTGGTATTTTGACATTAGCAATCTGGCTTCAAAATCATCTACCAGCGGCTTACTTTTCGTTTGGCTCCCCATCTACGCAGTCCTTCCGGGCATCCTTATATGTTCGCTTGCCTGGATCATCGGCAGAAGATTCAGAAAATAAATAGAGTATTTAAAATTATACAACAATATCCGATAGATTTTAATTCCAAGGCAAGGGATAGTTACTCGAACATTTGACATTTTATAAACAATAAGTCTATGAGAAGTGTTTCAGTCTGGATATTCTACAACCAAAACTAACACAAAATTCTTGCGATGTGCCTTATCCCAAATAATATCAGCAATTATTAAAAAAGCATCTTTTTGGCTAAGCCGTTCACATGCAGAGAAATCTTCAGTATATAGTTTTTCACCAATCCGTGGCAGAAATGGAAAATTCCAAAATATCATTTTTTGAGATTTTTAATGTATGTGTTTACGCATAGCTTTAAATTAAGTTCGGTTTTATTTTTTTTCTTCAAAACTGTTTAACTCTTTATTTTATTCCTCTAGTAATTGTTTTTATGTTGGTAGATAAAGCTGATACTGACTTGCAAAAATATCTTCAACATATTAATCAATATTAGAGAAATGTCTTTAATATTTCACATTAATTCAAACACCACAAGGACTACTGACAGACTGTTGTCACAAAGTCAGCGTATTTTTGTTTCAGAAAATTAAGCATTATGAATTTAGTATCTATCAGAATAATTACTGCCAATGTGGAGGCTTTAATAAAATTTTATGAACACATCACAAAATTGACTATTAAACGCTTTACTCCTGACTTTGCAGAATTACAGACGAAAACAGCTACTTTGGCTATTGGAAGTATTAATACACTTCAGTTTTTCGGTGGTGAAAGTGTAGCTCAGGCAGCTAAAAACCGTACAGCAATTATTGAATTTATGGTTGAGGATGTAGAAAAAGAATATAATAGACTAGCACCTTTTTTAGAGCCATATATTGTACAAAGGCCGACGATAATGCCGTGGGGAAATAATTCTTTCTTATTTAGAGATCCTGACGGAAATCTGGTCAATTTATTTACTCCAACTACATTGGAAGCAATTAAGAAATTTGAGCCTACAAATTAAAATCACTGTGATAATAAGCGAAAACACCAATAATTCATTATCGGTGCTTTTTAAGTTTTTAATGCAATCTTTTTTTGAGATTTTTTGCTGTTGTTAGGGTTTACAAAGCACATCAAACATTCGGCAATTTAATTTAATAAAATCCAAATAAGTTTTTGCTCATTTTTTAAGATAATATTTTATGCTGAGTGTGTGAACTTATGGGTCTTAAGATCCACTAGCACAAAACATTTCAGGTAATAGTTATAAAATACAAGATCTATATAGAAATCTTAAGCATCTGTCAATGTTTCTTGGAAGTGTCCTTAGTATTTCAATTTCCTTCAATAGAATTTAAATAAGGTCTTTGATTTTTCGTACTTAATACTATTGATCTGTATTCGTCATTTTAATGGCTGCAATTTTTTTTTATTTTACTTCCAATCAGAACAAAAGGGATAATCCCTGTAAGCAACAATGCCCAGAACCATAAGGGATTAATAGTGCTTATCCACAACCATATTACGATCAACAGGATGCTGATTGCCGTTATATACTGCTCTCTTTTTTCCCCGCCAAATAATGATATTACCATACCTCCTGCAATACAACTAAGATAAACGCATACTAATTTGATGATAAGCTGAATGATATCATAAGAAGTCCATGTAAGCAGATTAAAAAGCTGCATAGAAGCGGGAAAGAAAATGCCCTGTATTTTGGCAAATACTGAACTTAAAAGACCAATGGTTCCAAATCCAAAAATGATGGAAAATATTTTTTTGAAGTTCATCACTTAACTGATTTTAAAATTCAATTGATCTTCGGTGAGTATGATCGGATCAGTCATGATCTTTTTAAGTTCGATGTCAGAAGCCGCCCTGAAAGTATTGATAAACTGATGAAGCTGTTGCTCATCGGCAGGGATAAAAGAGGTAGCATTATTTCTGGCATTACTTTGGAATTTGTGGATGATCGGTTGCATCAATCCATTATAATTGTTGAAGGCGGATCTTAAATCATCAGGTGTTTTGTTGATAAAATGAGACAATGCCTTAGCTCCATAGATTGAAAGTGATGCCCCCATTCCTGACAGTGCGGTGGGACAATAGCCTGCATCACCAAGCAAAACCATATTTCCATTGACTAAGTCAGGTGCGTCTACCATTCCCATCTTATCGATGAACATCATGCCTTCTTCAGCAAAACGATTGAGCAGATCCGTTACTTCGATGCCGTAATGACCGAAAGAGCGGTATAACAGTTCCGCCGGTCTTTCCCTTATCGTTGCGAGATCACCTTTATGGTGGATATAACATTGGATAGCAATTTCATTATTAGCAATCGGATAAATAGAGAGCATCTTATTCACATCGATATAAATTTTAAAATCACCCACATTACAGGAATGTTCAATTTGCAGTCTTCCACCCATATAAAGCGTATTGAAATCTACTATTCGAGCATTCGTGAAGTAACGTTCCCGTGTTGAAGAACGTAAACCCTCAGAAATAATAATGATATCAGCTTCCATTTCGCGTCCGTCAGATAATACCACCTCTGTTCTCTCGCCTATTGAAGTAAGTTTGGAAATCGTTGTGTTAAAAAATACATTTATCTGACCTTTTAAACAATCATATAACACATTATGAAGTTGACCACGGGAAATCAGTACGGAACGTTCAATATTCTCGTTCATCTTTTCATAGCTGATATGTTGAATAACCTGCCCGTCTTTTTCTAAAAAGCTTACAAACTCGGATGGAGAAGATACTGCCTGCAGTTCTGCAGTCAAGCCGAGTTCCTCCATGATCCTGACGCCAAAGCTCTTAAGTGATATCAGGAAACCTGCCTTCGCAAAGGAAGAAGCCCTGTCAATTACGGTAACCTGATGTCCTTGTGTTGACAGCAATTTTGCTGCAGTCAATCCTGCAATTCCTCCGCCTGATATTAATATATTTTTTCTCATTTCTAAAAAAATTTAAATTCTTATTGCAAAATTAGCTTTACATTTAAGGATAAAATAGTCCAATTTATAATAAAAATAGTCCATAAAATGAGCTCAACAAACAACGAGAAGCAAATGCTTGATTTGGCAGAGAAATTAGGAATGCCAGCATCTGATTTTAGTGCCACTATGCATCTCTTGAGGCTCAACGAGATTCATATCGTTGATATGCTCCCTGAAATGCTGCTGATGATCAGGTCTGTGATTGCAGAGGAGACATTTATATACAAAAGAAAACCTGTTAATACTGTAACGAAAGGCCTGCTTTTCTCTTTCCAGAACATCTTTAATCATTCTTCGAATGATCATACATATCAATATTCCGAAAAATCCCTCCAGGCAAGACCACATATTCGTGTAACGCCATTGCATCTGGAAAGCGAAGTAGTATTTCCAAAAGGGCTTACCATTACCCAGATTACGATACTGATCGAATTCGATTTTCTTAAAAGTTTCATTGGCAAAGATCAAGAGACATTCCGTTATCTGTTCGATGATGAAAAAACATTTTTGATTGAAGAATTTATGTCGCCGGAGATGGCTGATCTTGTTACTGAGATTGCCGGAACTCCAGTATCCGGTATACTTTCCGAAGCTTACTACAAATTAAGAGCACTGGAGCTGTTATACCTGCTTTTTAAAAACCTTTCAAAGCGACAATATGTCCAATATCAAAGCCTTCGTGGTGATGAAATAGCAGCTCTTTACCGTGTAAGGGATGCGATTTCATTTTCTCTTAACGATCCTTTGACACAAGACGAACTGGTAAAAATAAGTGGTATGAATGTGCTAAAGCTCAGAAAGCTTTTCAAACAAATTTTTGGGAAAGGTATCTACGAATACTGCCAATACCTAAGAATGAAGGAAGCAGCAAGATTGATGCAGGAAAAACATCTTTCAGTTTCTGAAGCCGGATATCAGTTAGGCTTTACTAATTTGAGTTATTTCGGAAGGTTGTTTGAGCAGCATTTTGGAATGAAACCTAAGAAATGGAGCGCTCAGCATGGACTGAAAGGCAAATAAGTACATTTCTAATAATCGTTTTCTGAGACCAATTACTTATATTATCATTGCACCTAAAGCGAAAAGGTGATTTCATATTTTTCCTTTTAGCACTGAATGTATTGAGTGTAGCGACAGTTTGCTGTGATCCAAGTTCCAGAACGGATCATTATTGTTTATGACAAAAAAGGTTTTACCAAATATATCAAATTCTCTTACAAAACAGTAAAATAAAAGTTTGGAAATTGTAATAGCAGTTTTTTTGCCCTTATAGTTCAAAATTGTGTACAGAGACTGATGAGTTCCGTCAGTATGTACAAATTGGGCTAAGATTTGTTCTTTTAGAAAGATTCTTCTACCTGCTACTGTCCATCCCTCCGTCCTTTTAACCCTCCCTTTATCAGATATCAAGAACCTTTCATCAAAACCAGGAATAGGCTTCCATCCTTCATCCGGCAGATCCTGTAAAGACATATTCATACATGCAGGAGGTTTTTTATGGTCAACACTTGGTTTTCCCAGTTTTTTCCAAAGAGAAACATTCAACACATCAGGTTTACTATCACCTTGGCCACTCACTTTAAAATCTGCTTTCTCGGGAATATAGGATTGCAGAAACCAACGGAATCCACCAGCTGTCAAAAATTCTTTATGGATAACATCCATGATAGATTCAGCACTTTGTCCTATTTGTTTGGCAGCTTCATAAATACTGTCAAATGAAGAAACCAGTTTACCTTCTACTGTGTATTGATTAACCGGTTGCTGATAGATAACATGGCGGTTTCTTGCTCTATTACCTGTGAATATTCTTAAGCGTCTTTCACTTGCTGAAACCTTTAATAAATTACAGGAATGAACACGAAGTCCGTTACCATCCTTTGAGATAATTGCAATGCGTCGGTCATTCAAATCAAACCTTTCGTTAAAATGATAATATACCAGACGGGCTACTGATTTTCTATATTTTTTACCTTCCAGGGATAAGGTACAATGAACGTTATAGCTATTGCTTTTAAGATAAGCATTTGATTGCTTCACAAAAATTAGTTTCATTATTAACTCCGGCAGCTTCCAATCGTGTCCTGTTGGAAGAGAAACAAAACGTTCTCTGCTCTTTAACCGTCCATAGTTTGAAATGGCATAATTTTCAAAACCTTCGATCAGTTTCCATTCTTCATTTTGAAGATTTCTCAAAGAAGTGCTGTACAGGACTTCTTTTACATACTCATCTTCAAATTCTTCGGGAAGTCTCATACCTGTCTACAAAAAATAGATTATACTTTTCAGCTAACTGACCGTTACAAAAATATAAAAACTTTCTACTTAGATCTATACTCAGCTAAAATGATGTTAAATTGCTTATTCTAAAACAATATCGTATTATAATATTTTCTCATCTTTAAAGTAATCATTGATGTTAAGTGTGTGTTTTTTTCTTTGTTCAAAGAATATTTTATTTTTGATTTCAACCGGCAAAGGCAATTCTCCTCGACCAATTATCTTCGGATCAGTACTCGTATTTATCTCACAATAATTCTTCTGTTTCATTCATTCCTTGGTTTACTACCGTTAAGATGCGTTTTTTGAAACTTAGTCTTAGTTTAACGTTTCGGGCTTGGCGATGGCGGGCAGATCGATCTACCGAAGCTCAAAACTTGGATTGATGACTTTCCGCCTACTATTTCAAACCCCTTATTACCTGCATGTTATTTTCTTCGTAATAAGGTCTAATGTTATATTCGTTTTTTCAAAATCGCCTCCACCATCAGAATGAAATACCCATAAGGAATTGTTGTCCCGACTGTCAATAAATAATATTCGTGTATTCTCGTAGCCAATTGCCAAACAATATGAAAGTTCAGTCAGACTAAACTGTTGTTCTTTTTTCGTTTGGGGTGTTTCTTCAATTATTTCCTCTAAGGAGCTTGCAAAACCTTTAAGTTGTCTAATTGTCAAATATGATTTTCCGTCCACATTTATTTTTTCACAAAGTTCGTTTAAGTTATAAAGGTAAAAGTCATCTTCGTCTGCAAAAATTGATATTACAGAATTAAAGTTGTTACCTGTCAAATAGTCAAAATAATCAGTAGGTATTTCAATTTTTGCTTTTGCAAGAATAGCCGTTAATTGTTTGATTGTTTTCTTCTTTTTCTCCACTACAATCTTCGGTTCTGAAAAACCAAATCCGTCAGCTTTCCATTGAACTGTGTCAAACTGAAATTGTCTTTCGCATTTCAGACAATGCAAAAACATAAAAGTCATCCTTTTTTCTGCCGCTGATTTTAAATTCAAAGTCATTCTTTTCCATTTCTAAAGGGTCATTTTTTTTCCGCAGTCCCAAGGATAGGGGCAAATAATTTCTTTCATTCTGTCTGTATGATGATTGTGTTAAATAGCAGGCAAATGTATACATCTATTTCCAGTCACATGACCTAATCAAAGATAAAAAATCATTTTCTAGGATTTAATTTTCACCTATGGATAACGTTCCGGGTCTTTGCGATGGTGAGGAAATCGAAGCACAAATCTTCAATTTTGCAAAAAAATTCAATAAAGAACGGCATTAAACTTTGCGGCGTCGCCACCTATTGCAAAATCTGCATTGCGAGATTTGCGTTTTCAAAAATTTCTGGGTTCGACGTTTTTGAAATCGAAAGGAATTAATGTAATCGAATTTTCATTTTCAATCATCAATTCGATTGTGATTTCTTGCTTTTCACTCGGAGTCATATCTCTCTTCAACTTTATAAGTTTGTAACCAATTCCTGTTTTTTCATCGACCAACGTTAGTATGTTAAAACCAGGCTCAAGTTCTTCATTTACCGCTACTACGAAATCTTGTTTTTTGTCAGCTTTATATGCATAAATTAAATCATAATCCTTAAAGTCAATTCTCTTGTACTTGTCTCTATCGTTGGTTCTATATTCATAGTTTGGAAATACCTTTTCCACAGTTGTAGAATCTACAATACTGAATAAAATGTTAGGATTTTTATTGGTGATACTTTGATCCATTAAATTAATATTTTTTTTCAAATTTTTGATTTCGCCCAAATTGAAATATGAATTTTTGTTTACTGATGGCTTAAAGTACTTTATCACACCTTTAACATTAAAATTTTTGTATTTTTTCTTCTTATCAACCTCATATCGTGCCAAGACATTAGCCCTTCTGTAAATACGATGAATGAAATTATCCGAAGGTCTTCGCCCCTCATTGTCTGTTACAATGAGCGTGTCAATTTTAATCAAGTGAAAATTACCATTTGGCTTATTTTCAACTTCTAAGCTTACCTGAATCACGTCAGACATTTTCAATATATCGTACAGCACTTTTTCTTGTGAATAAATTGATACGTGTACTACGGTCAAAAGTAAAAATGTAATTATTTTTCTCATTTATTTTCTGTTTTTCTTTTTGAGAGATTATGGTTTTGTTCACGGAACAACTTTCAAATTTACGTATTGTAGAATCTGATTTATAGGTTATGTAATTTCCAAATTATTTTCAGCTTTTCTGAATTCCTAAAATTCCTTATTGTCAAATGTTTAGTATGTCAAAAGTTATATTTTGTAACAAGTAAAAATCGGACCGAATTAGTTTGTTTGTCTTTAAGTTTTGTTCTTAAAATATTAAAGTTCCGTTTTAGTCGCCTATTATTTCAATCTCTAAATTTTGATGTGAAAAATATTTCAATAACGTCCTAAATTCCAAAATGTCAATTGTTTTTTGTTTGTCTGTGTTTAAATTTGTTTTCTCAATGTAATTGTCAATTATTTTCACAAGCATTTTTTGATTTTCAATTGTTAATTTTATGTCGCCATACGGGTCAACATAAACGCCTGTCCAATTTTTATACTCCGTGAAGATTTCGTGAAGATTTGTATACTTTTTGTCGTCAAGGCCGAACAAATATTCTTTATTGTCAAGTCTGTGAAAGTCTAATGCCATAGGTTTGTTACAATTACCACCAACGTTTTCTGGTCTTGTGTTCTGGCGGGTTTAGGAGCACAAGGTTTAATTTATTACTAAAGTTCATAAGAAGCACAAAAGAGGATGCTTGCACATCAGCCCGCCTAACAAAAATGCGAGCCAGCAGTAGTTTTTATGCTATTCAATCCATTTTTTACTTCTCTTTAAGTCCCTTACCTATTCTTTCTTTTCTTCACTATTAAGTTTCAAGTGTCTTAAGTGTAAGTTTCTTTTTGAATTCGTTAAGTTCGTTTATTTTTTCGTATTCAAATTCTTTGTGTTAAATTTTGTCTGATCGGAAGAAAATTCTGTCTTCGTGAAAATAAAAAAGTCCCCTTTTAGAGTCTCGTCAAATATTATGAAGTGGTTAGCAAAAAGTAGTCCTCCAATAATTAATAATGTTCAAAAACATCCAGCACTGACAATCAAATAGTTATAACCCTACGCACGAAAGTTTACAGAATCTTTCACCAATGCAGTATTTGTTGAAAAAGGAAAATCGAAGACGGAAAAGCGATTAAACCTCTGCATTTTTTCTGTTTGGCAAACTGTTATAGTACTGAAGATAGTAAGGAATCAGGAATTGCCCGAAAATATCAATTATCAGACTGTTTGCTCCGGTTCTAGTGACAAACATTTGCAACTCGCTTATGTTTAGATCAAAGGCGATCTAAAAGGTTTGTTTATCGGTGTTTTCGATGGAAAATAGATTGGTAGTTTTCAGGATAGATAATTGTTCCGGAAAATGTTTGCTAAGATGGGTGAGCGAAGTTTAGTATCTTTACAATCATAATTAAAACAATGACTTTAGATCAACATATAACTTTGACTTGCGAAAATGGTTTATTAGATAAAACAGAATTCGTAAAAGTTCAAGAGCAAATAAATGAAAAGAATTTCATGAACATGGAAGATTTCGATAGATTATTGCATATCGGTTTTCCAATTGATTTAGAATTGAAAAAACTAAAAGGTACTGATGACCTTTCTGCAATTAAACAGCTTGTTAAAGCTAAAAAAGTATCTGCAAGAAATTTTGTTGCCATAATTCTAAGTAATGTTTTCAATGATGGAATTCTAAAAATACATCCTTTAAAGTCATTCAACGAAACAGAATCCTAAGTTCAATACGGCAAAGAACGGAGTGCTAAATTGATAAGCCCAATCTGGCGGCGAACATGCTGTAGGATTTGGAAGCGCCACCGCCGACCGCCCCTTAGAATCTACAGGTGTTCAGCATTTGGGACAATACAGCGGAACTATTAATAATCCATTTCCTTTTCCAAAAGCAGATATTCATAATCATCCAACAAATAGTCCTCCTTTAGGAGATATTTACAGTATGATGTTTTTTCACACTCAACATCATAGTTTCAATACAAGATATTTGCTACTGCCAAACGGTACAGTATATGGTTTAGTGATTACAAATGCAGGTGCTTTTGATACATTTTTACAAAATTTCCCGCCTCATCAAACGCCTGGCAATTCTCCTGATTTTTCAGGACAGGCATATACGGATTGGGATAATGCTTATTTTTATGGCAATCCTGAATTAGCCATTGCCCATGTGTTAATGCCGGAATCGCTTTAACAAAAATGGATTCTAACGGAAATTTTAAAAAAATAAATGCGAAGGATAATGGGAATAATTCTTATTCACAGTCTAATTGTCCTTAAACTAAAATAATAGATACTTATGAAAATGGTCACAAAAATTTTCTTTATAATAGCAGTTGGCTTATCTACAGTTATAAGCGCTCAGAGAAAGATCGTCAACCAACAAAATATAGAAAAGTTTAAAACTAATAAAAATCTGTATATAGGTAAAAAAGTTAAAGTTTTACTGAAAGACTTAAAAGCTAAAATTAAAACCGCCAGTTTTTATGGTGGTTGGAGTGAGGAAGCCAGTCGAATCACTTTAAGATTCGAAGATGATAAGACAAAATTAGTAATTTTCGTCAAAGAGCATGATTCAGAAACGAATAAACTGTTTTTAAATAAGGGTAACTCACAAAAAAGAATTGACAAAGACGGCAAAATTTACCGTTCTAACGATGATATTCTTAAAAAATATGAGAATCTTACAATTACAGATCTTTTGGCCTTTTGAGGAAAACAGTAAATTGGACAGATGCGGAAGTTAAAAAGCCAGGGCTTGGATTGTATAATCTGAGCCTTTCTTCATAAGTAGACATATATATGCAGAACAATCGACAGGTTTCAGGGTACGTTCAGTATACAAACTCTTGCAAGTGATGAGCTAATATATCATTTTTTGAGATTTCAATAGCAATTAATAATGTTTTGGGACTTTGTGTTCGGGCGAGAAATCGATGCACAAAGCTGGTTTTATTACTAATGTTTAATTGGAAAACTGCCATTGAATTTTGTACTTCAGCCCGCCTGACGCAAAACCATTGTTGGGCGTTCGTTATTTATTCAAATTGTTCTTTTGTAATATTCCAAACATAGATTTTTTCTTTAAATTTTATAAACTTTGAATAGTTTTTTATAAAATAATCTGTTGCTGACATATAATTATCTTTAAATGATATATTAATATTTTTCCCTGTCTTTGGCAATTCAATTGTAAACTGTGATGTTACCAATTCCTCTTTTATACTTTGACTAACAGACAATTTACAGAATTCACCAACAAGATTATCCATAAATACGTCAAAATTATTTGTGTAACTTTTTAAATATCCTGTTTTCACTTCTGTAAGTATTTTATTTCTATACTCAAAGAATTTGAAATTATTTTGAGAAAAGCCACCATTGCTTCCGCTAACAGAAGAAATAGCAATTAATTTTTTGTTTTTAATATTCCAATATGTAATTTCAAATATTTGATAACCAGATTGTCCTTCTGTGTATGATTGCTCTAATCTTAAATATCCATTTTTCTTATCAATATTCAAAGAATAGTACATATCATCATTTGTCAATGAGCCATTTGAAACTAGGTTTTTTCGTTCAATATAGCTTAGCTCGTCTAAATATTCAGCTGGAATTGAATAGAAAAAATCAACAATGTTTTGTGCAGATAAATACTGTATTGAGATAAAAAGAATAATAAATAGAGAAGTTTTTTTCATTATTAGGTTTTTAGTTCTTTCGTTTTTTACACATTTCATTTAAAATGACGTACAGCTTATTTATATCCGTTATACAATAGCAAATATCCACCCAAATTCGTAGTGATATGCGATAAATATAATCAATCGTTTTTTGAGATTTTAAGAGGTTATGTATTTGAGTGTTTTATAAGTTCTGATTATCCAGTTCAAATTTCACTCTGTCTGCCTCTATCAAATTTTTCAGTTCTTTTTCATCAGGAAGATATGTTCTATATTTACTTGCGAATAGCTTCTCATTTTCTGACATTACGGAGTATTTCACTACAGTTTCATCTTTTTCGGTACATAAAATAATTCCTATTGTGGGATTGTCATCGACTCCTTTTTTAAGATCATTATACATTCTTACATACATATCCATTTGCCCAATGGCTTCGTGAGTCAGCTTATGAGTTTTAAGATCTACAATCACAAAGCATTTAAGGTAATAGTTATAAAATACTAGATCTATATAGAAATCTGAAGTATCAGTAACGATATGCTGCTGTCTAGCAACAAATGCAAACCCTTTCCCTAACTCCATTAAAAATTGCTGAAGATGAGTAATTAAAGCTGATTCTATTTTAGTTTCAGTTTGTAATATGTCTGAAGGAAGTCCTAAGAATTCAAATATATAAGGGTATTTAATATAATTGGATATTTCTTTGTTTTCTGCCTCCGGAAATTTTAATAATCGTCCTAAATATTGGCTGTCAATGTTTCTTTAAAGCGTTCTGGTATTCCAGTTTCCTTCAATGGAGTGTTCTATATACTGTATCCTGTGTTCAGTATTTTCAATTCTACTAATAATTCGATAGTGAGCCCAACTCAATTCGGTACGCACTGCGTTCCAAATTGGGAATGCGATGAAAAAAGCTCGCATATTATTAAGGTTTCTATCATTAAATCCCTTTCCAAATTCTACTGATAGATGATTAGCAAGATTCTTCAAGACTGATTTACCATACTTTGCACGAAGTTCACCATTTTGTTCATCCTCAATAATAAGCTGTCCACTTTCCCAATACATTTTCAGCAATATAGTATTACTGTTTCTATAAACTTGGTCTTTGGCATCAACATAATTTTTGCAATGGAACTGTAAAGGTCTTGATTAAATTCTGGTGTCTTTTCTATCATTTATCAAAATTACAAAATTTACTGTGGGGAGGTTAGCTAACGTAAAGATCATTTTTCAGATTTTATTAATTTAACATTCAGCAATTTAATAAATTCAAAATAGCTATATAATCGTTTTTTTGAGACTAAATGACACGTTATTAAGGTTTGGAATTTCTGAAGTCGAAAAGTTTTCTTAACGAAATGGCTATTCATATTTTCTCACTCATATCTCATCTGCTTAATCTGTAAACGTACTTCTTCTTCATATTTTTCAAAGGCTTGATCCTCCTCTTTAATACTAACCGTTTTAGTATAATTTTCATATGCAATATTTGCATTATCTATAAAATTTGATAGTACAGATACTTTGTCAGAAATAATCCTAAATATTTCAGCTTCATAGCCGGTACTCTCTAAGTCAATATAAACCTATTGAACTTGACAATATTAATGATGTACTATTAATAATTTTAAGCTTACTGTTTATTTGTTCAAGAAAATTTTCTTTTAAATTTTGATTGATATCAGTTTGTAACTGATCATGATCAGCAATATAGCATACTTTATTGTTATAAGGCTACAGATAAATTTGTGTACTGAATTATTGCAATTTCTTCTGCCTGTAAATCTTTTACAAAAAAATGTTTTTTTAGATCTATCATTTCAATGGGATAAAAAATTTTATGAAATCGTTTTTTGAAATTTTCTCAATTGTAATATTTTGCATTTTTATAATAATTACATTCGATTTTTACATTTCTGATTGCTCCTTGAGGTGAAGCTCCAAATCCGAACTTTTAATCCATTTAGATTTGTAGTTTTATGCATTCTATTGTAATGTTCCTCACTTTATCTGCTCTATTTCCTTCAGTATCACTACTGTTCCCAAAATGTCTATAATTTACGCCGGGCTCTAGGTAGTCGATTATTAATAATTCGTTTGTGTTGGTATCATAAACACTACACTCAATAGTATAATCTTCTTTTGTCATGTCTGCATTATAACTGAAGTATAAATAATCCCATTGGTCATAATGAGCGGTTGAGCTATTTTCATTCCTATAGATATCACGCCAATTAGTACTCTGGCATTTATATTCAATAGGAATATCTGTTTTATTAATGAACTTAATATTGGTATGCAGTACGTTTAATTCTTTTCCAAAATTTTGTTTTGAAATGTAAAAATGAAAGCTCTTTCCATCTAGTTTGCCAAATTCATAACCATTGAGAGTAGCTGGTAGTTTGTGTCCAATTAGTCTATCTACGCTATCATATAGACTTGTTTCATAATACAAATAGTAGTACTCATTGGCTTGTAACTTTTCGCTTTCAAATTCTTTTATAGCAACAGTATAAGGTCCATTACCAACAAAGTACTGTTTTCTTACATCACCATTATCATGTATGTCACATCTGATTTCTATCTCTTGGTTTTCTAGATTTTCTTGAGCTACATTCAATTTAAGTAATGAATTGCTCATATTATCAAAATAGTATTCAACAAACCCATTGTCAATAGTTGCTATACGATTTGCTATTGATACTATTTCTCGGTCGGTGAGAAGAAGGGCATGAGTGTCGTTTTGATGTTTGAAGGAATCTATTAGATCTACAAATTGATTTTGCGTAGGAATGTCTCCTGTTTCAAAAAATGTTTTTAATGTATTTTTATCTCTTATAGCCATTTTATTGTTTTTGTATTTGTTATAAATTTGTTTTAGTTTCATGGACTTTTTTTGAAACGACCATACTATTCTTGTCTCTCAGAGTTCAAAATTCATTCTTTTTTTATTCTTACAAAAGTTTTTTGAGCTCTCTAGTTTGTAGTTGCAGTAGCTTCATTTCATTAAAAATCAATTGATTTACGGTTTGGTTTTAAGAACAAAATTCATTATTTTTTGATTCTTGTGAAAGTTTTCAGCCTTCTCTATTCGGTAGTTGCAGTAACTTGACGCGACACCTGGTTCAAATGGAATATTTATCCACTACGGATATCGATATCAAGTAGGAAATTGAAAACAATTACAAGTAGATAAAAGGAGACATTTGAATATTGCTGCCAGTGAAATGGAACATTAGGAATGATCCCATCCTGCGACATTTGGTTCAACAATAATTACATCCACACTTTTTAAAAAAGGTGTCCCGGTGTTAATAACAAGCTTAAGAAGGACAGCTTGAATACTTCGGTAAACATCAGCATGATCGTAAAATATTTATACTTGACTTCATATAAACGTTTAAAATCTGTTTTTCAAAACTGATTTTGTGGGTAAATAATTTATTTATAAATTTGCGATGACTGACTGAACAGTCACTAATATTTTATATATGAAAACAAAAGAAATTGCAAAACAGTATTTCGACGCAATGGTCGCTGGAAAATTTGACGAAATGAACAAATTGAAAACGGCAGATTGTGTGTATTGGTTGAGTGGTGAGGGATCCTGGCCTTTTGGTGGATACCAGTCACCAGAAAACGAGGCAAAACTGTGGGGAACTGTGGCGGAACGGTTTCCGGAAGGGATGCAAATGACGCTGCAATCTATTACCGCGGATGAAGAGCGAGCAGCAATTCATGTTCATATTCGTGGAACAAGAAAGGATGGTCATATCTACGAAAACGATGTGATATTGGTGCTAATATTTAAGGATAGCCTGATTAGTGGGCTTTATGAATATCTGGACACAATTATGGTTAATGAATTATTTTGCGGTCCAATGGATGATATTAAGTAATACTAATGATTTAGGAATACGATCGAAGTATGGGTACTGTTATACTTCAATTGTATTTTCCAAAAATATAATAGATGGATAAAAGAGAAATACTGCTGCAAACTGCCTTGAAATTATTTGTAGCTCAAGGATTTAATGATACACCCACAAGCAAAATTGCAAAAGAAGCTGGTATAGCAACGGGAACTTTGTTTTATTTTTTCCCCACCAAGGACGACCTGATTGTGTCGCTCTATTTGAGATTAAAGGGTTTGGCTGCAGAAAATATAAATGCTGTATTGTCAGGAGCTAAATCAACAAAGGAGATGATTAAAACCTATTATGAGGAGTCTCTAAAATGGTCACTCCGTAATCCAAAAGAGTTCTTGTTTCTGGCACAGTTCTCCAATTCACCCTATCTAAAAAAAATTGGGAATGATGAGATTTCCGCTCAGATAGCACCCGTATTACAGATTTTTCGTTCGGCCATCGAGGAGAAGCAGATCATCGATACCGATGTAAATTTATTATACACTTTGATCAGTAATCAGGTATTTGGTGTAAATCAATACTTATTATCGAAAAAGTTCAATAAGAAAGCTCAAAATAAGATCATTGAGGATACATTCGATTTGTTCTGGAAAATGATTAAAAATGCTGATGAGCATATAGAAATAAGAGAATGAAGATCATAATTACAGGAGCAACAGGAATGATCGGGGAAGGCGTCCTATTGGCTGCTCTGAACCATCCCGCTATTACCGGGGTATTAATGGTAAATAGAAGAACATTTCAATTACGCCACCCAAAACTTTCGGAACTGATTGTAAAGGATTTTACAGATTTAGATGCTCACGGTGCTCAGTTGACCGGCTACGATGGCTGTTTCTATTGTGCCGGGATAAGTTCCTTTGGTATGAACGAGGAGAAATACAACCACATCACTTTTTATACCACGTTGATGTTTGCAAAAAGACTTGCTGATCTGAACCCTCATATGGTTTTCTTTTACTTATCGGGCGTTTACGCCGACAGTTCAGAAAATGGGAGAATAATGTGGGCAAGGGTAAAAGGCAAAACAGAGAACACATTAAAGAAACTGCATTTTAGAGCTGCTTACAGTTTCCGACCCGGTTTTATAATTCCATTAAAAGTACAAGAGAATGTGAGGTTGATTTATAAAGGACTTAATTTTATCTATCCATTTTTATTTCGCAATCAAACATTGACTTATGATGAAATCGTAAATGCACTAGCTCGGGTACTGACAATCGGATATAAGGAAAAAATTTTAGAAATAAAAGATTTAAAATTGATTGCCAGACAGAATGAATCGAATGAATAAATTCAAAACGATGAAAAGATGTTTTAAATTGTTAAAATCAATTGCTAAAAGGTTTGCTCTAAAAAAAATCATCACCATTGAATAATTTCTACATCGAAGCCCTGGTCAATCTGAATTAAAAGATAAGGAGTCAGAGATTGAAACTGATCACCCGCATCAAGAAGTTGAAAAGATTATATTAATCTTTTTGTGAGACTAATATTATTCAAATTGCATGTCTGCTTTGATTCCATAATCTTGTATATCATCTATCTGATAATTTCTATATTTTACGCTTTCAAATATATAATCCTTAATTTCAAATTCATCGTACCTTATTCCGAAAAATCTTTTTGTTAACTCGAATGCTGTCTCATATGCTAAATTGGATTGGTACTGTTGCTCGAATTCCTCCTTTGTTAATTCTTCTTTCATAAATTTTAACTCCTCGTCATCAAACAAATCTTCAGCTTTTAAATTTAATTCTTCAGGGATCAGTTTTCCTACATCTTGATAAATTTCGTCTCCAACTTCTCTTAGACGGATTTTGATTCCATTTTCAATTAGGCAATAATACGTTCCATATCCTAAATTCAAAGAAAAAATTTCTGAAGAAGGAAATGTCTCTATAAAATTCCTTTCAGTTTTGGTTGTATCAGGTTTAGTAAACTGCCAAATTAAATCTGAATTAGCAATTAAAAGATGATTTTTAAATTTTGAAACATAGAGTTCTCCAACTTCTGGTCGTTCACTAAAATTGGTCGTTTCTACAAATACAAAATCTTTAAATCCCAAAGATTGTATTAGACAATCATTGATTTCAATATTTCCTGCATCTTTGATAAAAGTTACAAATATTTTCCAGCCCATATTTTTAAATTTTCATTTTATATAATGAGTATCGTTTTTTGAGATTGATTCCCGCTTTTTATGTACTCAATTATACAGGAGCATTTGAAAGGTATTTCTTATTTATTAAAAGGATATTCATTGATCCAATGAATCCACGTTTGTTTAATCGATAATCTTCCTTTTTCTTTCTTTTTGCTTTTATTCTTACTGAGTCATAACCGATCTTCCCTGTAAAAAAAGTATAGTTTTCCTGTATACTGTAATGCAGATTAGCGTGTATATTATCCCAATCCGGCTTTCTTAGTATAACTGTTTTTTCTTTTGTATTTATAACTGCTTCAAACGTGTTCAAACTGTCATTGTTAAGTATTATGTCTGTCCAACCAGGATAACTTATTAAAAGTTTTTTCCAACCAATCGAGTCGTTTTTGGAATGCGGTAACTCCTTATTGTTAATTATAAATTTTTCAAAAGTATAAGTCCCCTCCAAAGGTAAAGGTGGTGATTTATAGAAAAGTCCTGGCGATGAAGTTAATATAAGAAAACACAATACAAAACATTTCAAGGCAGTGAGTGTATTACGTTTCCATTTTTTGTCAGAATTTCGTGGATGAAAACGTAGTTGAGATGGTTGATGTAAAATAAAAAAGCGATATAATCCTTTGGCATCACCGCTTATAATAAATATACAGGACAAAACGATGTGGCTGGAAAATATTTTTACAGGCACATCATAAAAGAAATTAAGCAGTGCCACATTGATCATAATAGTCATGGAAAAAAGTGCACCAAAAGTTTTGGTTCGTCTGAAGAAAAGCAGAAGTCCACCAATAACTTCAAGAAGTCCGGAAACAAACGTGTAACCTGTTGAAGCGCCCATCATTGTCCAGATCATTCCCATCGGAGACATATCGCCGATTTTTTCTTCCAGCCGATCAATTGAGTTAGCGGGAAACTGTCCGTTGTGGAGCTTTGAGATACCATATGAAAGCATAATCATGGCTACGTAATAACGAAGAACTACGACCGTTAACCAATGAAGATCTTTGAATGTGCGCTGTTTTTTATCTGTAAGAATTACAATAAGTGATACCACTGCAGCAAAGATCAGATTTACGATTACTACACAATAATCTAAAGTCGTATCGCCACTTCCCGTAATCTTAATATACTCAATCTGCTTATAGTTAAAAATATTTTTACATCCCCACAATACCCCGTTTTTATAGATACCCTCTAATGGCGAAAACTGTGACGTAAGCATAAAAAGATATATGTAAGAAATACCATACAAGTGCAAGAAACGCAATACTGCATTGCGTATTTTATGATTGGTATAATTGAAAGTATTTTCCATCGATTGCTGCGAGATATTAAAATTTATATCGTTTTGTGAGATTTTATTGTTTAGTTTTATCAGAGATTACTTTGAAGATTCATTTTCTGCCTAACAGTTTTCAGCCAGCTTTGATAAATAGGAAACCAAACTCGATCACCATTGGATCCGTTGCATAGAATAATGATGCCACTTTTAGTTGGACGATCCAAAAACATAGCCGCACTCCAGCCTGCATTTTCACCCGTATGTCCTATGGTTCTGAAACCTTCATAATTCATAAACCGATAGCCCAGACCGCTTTCGCCCTCCTCGGATGATGGATGAACGGGCGTTTCCATTAGCTTAATGGTTTTCGGTTTCAAAACTTTATTGAGTTGATTAGAATCCGGTATAATAGACAGCTCTGCAAAATGTGCCAAATCTTTAATAGTAGTCTGAAGACCTGCCGCTGCTTTTTCAGTAAATATTCGATTTTTTATAGGTTCTCCCTGCTCGTCATATGCCGTTGCTGCGGTTGCCATCATTTCTGTTGTCCATTCATAGCTTGTATGTTTCATTCCAAGTGGCAGAAAGATATTATTCGTCATATAGGTGGAGAAATTTTGGTTCGTTTTCTCTTCCAAAAGCAATTGAGCTAACGTATAGCCTCCTCCGGAATAATTCCATTTAGTTCCTGGCTCGCTGATGAGATGTACAGTTTCACCATTCCGTTTGGTTTTTCCGTTCAGTGATTCTTCCAGACTTAGCAATGGTATTCCTTGGTCTGATCCACCGTAGCCGTGTACAGAAAGTCCTGCAGTATGGCTCAAGATCCGTCTCAGTGTTACTTTTGATCTGTCAAATTCAGATTCTGGCAGATGCCATCGGGTTAGATATTGATCAACGGGATCGTCCAGTTTGACAAGATCTTTTTCAGTGAGTTGCATAAAGCCCCAGGCAGAGATCAGCTTGGAGATAGAGCCAATATTAAAGATCGTTTCAGAAGTTACAGGTTTTTTGCCAGCAAGATCCGCATAACCGATCGACTGTAACCAGGCGATCTTTCCATCCCGGATCACGGCTACTGCAACTCCGGGAACTTTATTCTTTAAAGTAAGTTCATGGCCTAATTTCTCAATTTCAACATACAGAGAATCTTTCTTATATGGAATTTCATTCTGTGAAAAGCTTGCTGTCGAACAAGAAAACATGATTCCATAAAAAACAATTATGCAGGCACTAAAAAAGCAGGTTTTCGAACAAATATTATTTTTCATTCTCTAATTTTCAGGTTTATAGAATACACTAAACATTCAGTAATTTATTAAAAATTACGATAGTTCTATCTAATCGTTTTGTGAGATTAATCTCTATGCCTTTAAATAAATCATTTTGTGTAAATTTCAATTCGAATATTGTTGTCATCATTCATAAAGGTATTCGGCTTGTAATAATGAAGCAAAAATCTACCGGTATCCCAAATAAAATATAAATATTCTTCCAGTTTGTTTTTATCAAAAACAAAATCTTTATTTGAAACTGTACCAAATTCTAAAATTCCCTCTTCATCAATATGATGGTTACCAAATAAATTAGCTTCTAGTGCAAATTTAGGATTTTGATAAACATCGAATATATCTTTAAGTAGGTTTAAATTATCCTTTTCATCTATGGTAAATGTCAATGAAGTAGTTACATCTTTTACAGTTTCAATATTTGAATTCAGTACTTTTTTACCAAAAAAAATCAATGGAAAATTAGCTTTCTGATCTATAGTGTTAATACTTGAGATTACTATCTTTTTTTCGAAAAAATCTAAAATTTCTTGTTTTTTAAATTCCATGAATATGCATTTTTATCGTTTTTTGAGACTAGCACTTAATCCGTGATTTTTATACTTTTTTTTAAATTTCTTGTTATACAACAGTTACCACTTTTGTCGAATATTTTTTTTAGAAATCTTTTTTTTACTAGTTTTTTCTTTCCATATATTGTTAAATGTTTCTCAGTCCAAATACAATCTTTATTATTATATTTATACTCATAATTTAAAACAGAAGGTTTAAACAAATATCCTCTAATTGACTCTCCTATTTCTTCTTCTTTTTCCTCTGTTATATTTGAACATTTGTCGTAACTGTATTCAATAATATGTCTATATCTATTTTTAACATCTGTTCCAATTGTCTTTTTTAAAAGTCCATTTTTATCATAGAAATATTGTGTCAAAAACAGCGTTTCAAAACTTCTTTTTTCAGTTAACTGTTTTTTTTCATTGTAGAAATAAATAAATTCTCCATCATTGTAGATATTCTTTATTGAATCTTTAGCATTCATCTCGTTTTCATTAAAAAATATTGTTTTTATCAGTAAATTATTAGTGAAAATTTTAATATTTTTTATTTTTCCATCTTCTAAAAAAAATTCTGTTTTTGAATTATTTTTAAAATTCGTTTCTATAACTTTCTTATATTTTTTCCAGTTTGAATTTTTTTCAAGTTCCAAATCTTGAGAAAAACATATAGTAGAAATTAAAACTAAGATAATTGTGCTTAATATCTTCATTTACATCCGCAATTTTAGGTGAAATGTCATTCGTATTCACGTATTTCGCAAATCCAAACAATATGCAAAATACGTAATACCATTTATTTGCTAAAATACTTAAAATCTAGTATTTATATAAATGTTTATTTTTCCATGGGAGACCTTCACCATTTATATTAACTTGATCTTTGATAATAGTTCGAGCGGAGTCAAGAACAATTGCAAATCCTTTACTTTTTAAAAAATTAATTAATGTTGTCTTACTAACACCCGAGCCACCTGTGATAATGAATAGCTGCATTTTATCTTTAATCTTTTATTTTTTAATTCCCATTTTCTTTATTTCTTCATCAGAATGATTCTCAAGAATTTTGGCATATCTATAAAATGTTGCCCTGGTCAGACCTAATGGTTTATAAATATCTTCAGGACGTTTACTAACATCTTTATATAAAGAACGTAGTAATAACAGTTTGGATATTGTTTCCGCAGTATAACCTTTTGGTCTTCCGCCTAATCTCCCCCTTGCCCTTGCAGATTGCAATCCAGCATTGGTTCGCTCTCTAATCAACTCTCGTTCATATTCAGCCAAAGAGGCATTATATTAAGAAATAGTCGACCCATTAATAGTAGAAGTATCTACACCATCTACAAGACCTTTTATTATAACTCCTTTGCCACTTAAACTTAAAACAAGATCAATAATATTTTTTAGGCTTCGACCTAATCGGTTAAGCCGCCAGACATAAAGCTCATCACCTTCTCTAAAATGTTCAAGCATTTTATCAAGTTCGGGACGATTCTTTGTCGCACCCGAAATACTCTTTAAATTTATGAGACTTTGTTTAATGATATGAGATTTTGAGAAAGTTAAATGAAAAAATAAGATTTTAAAGTTCCCATCTTATAGAATCTCCAAATACCACCTATAAAATAAAAAGCAAAAATTTGTCAGGTCCAGTTTTGTCGACTTACAATTGTAGATTAATATTTATTTTCTGTGAGAATGATGTTACTTTACATTGCAATAGTAAAAACAGAAATCAGCTAAAATTCAGTAAAAATGTAGACACAGTTAAAATTACTTGAGAAATTATTCTTCTGCTTTTACCTGCATATTCGACATACAAAAAAACTTCCTAAGAGGCCAGGTGCTAAATTTTATTGTTTTTTACGAACCATTCATTCAAATCTTTATAATCACTGTACAATGAGGAGCAATCTTCAACATTCCTATATTTCGTTTGTATCATTTGTTTGACTGTCTTACCATTGTCGTCATTATCAAGAAAAAGAAAAATTTTATCATATCCCATTAATACATTTTCAACTTTGAAAAACATTGCTGTAGAATTTAAAATGAGATAATCTGCAGTTTCATCGTTTATAATATTGATCGCTCTGTAAGTGAGATAATCAAAAAAGCCTTCAAACAGAATGATTTCGTTATCAGAGTTCAGATCATTCTTGATCAATGTTACATCCTTAATGCCCAAACACAACTTAGAATACGTACTTCGGATTTCAAGTCCATTTGAATTGTTTTTAAAACCAATTCCAAAATATTTTTTATTATTCATCCTGTAATGTATTTCACTAATAAGATCTTTTTGTTCGTATACCTTACGAAATTGCAAATACTGAACTAATGCAGGGTGCTTAATGTCAATCACTTTTGTTATCTCATATTGTTTTTGTACTACACTACCGATCTTCTCTTCAGAATTCAAAAGAGAGAAATCAAATCGAGCCAGATATTTTAATGCTTCGGATACTGAACATCTGTTGATGACTTGAACAATAGAAATTACGTCATAGCTTTTTCCAGTTCCGAAATCAAAAGCAGTATTTTTCATAAAATCAACTGCGAGGCTTGGAACGCTCTCCTTTCTATCGAGTGCGAAATAAAAAGCAGTTCTTTGATTTTCCTTGACTGGAAATATGTTGAAGGACTCTAACACTACTCTGATTCCTACCCTATTCTTAATATCCTGACAATTCATTTTTTTTGTTTTTGAAGCAATTTCTCAAGCGTTATTTCCTTTTAATAAAAAAATAACTTTATAATCTTTTATTGGACTTTTAATGGTGACAGCAATCAACCGTTATTAGCTTATCATACTTATTTTTTAAATGAGTGGAATTCCGAAATAGAGATCAGTGCTATTCCGAAATAGAGATCAGTACAATTCCGAAAATGCATTTGTAATGCATGAGGGCAATTCCGAAAACGTTCTTTAAAAATTAATAACTTATCCTCATTTACAGATTTAGACGTCCGCCAATGAGTGCAATTCCGAAAACCCACCATCAGAATCATTGATCCGACTATCCTTTTAACATCAACGAGTGCAATTCCGAAAGACACATGAGCGTAATTCCGAAATACAGATGAGTGCAAATCCGAACTCAGATAATGGTCGGATACCCATTGGGCAATAATTTCCCTACTTTTGTTTCTCTGTACAGTACAATGATAAATTCCTGAATCTTCTGTAAAAAGGTCATTCCTTTAAAATCTGTCGACCTAATTTTCTGCAGTCTATTCATTTTTTTAAATTCTGAAAATGCGCGCTCTATCAATATTCTTGTTTGGGGAATGTTTCTATATTGATAAGTAAATAGTGTCATTTCATTTTCCTTCAGTACGTATCTTTTTCTGAAGTATCGTAATCTCCTTGTTAATTTAGATTGTTCGGAAACATCTACAGCCAAGTTAGATGTCTTTACCGCTATTGTCTGATAAGGTATTATAGTAATTACATCCTTGCAATACTTATAATTGAAAGAGAGGTTATTGAACTTGGTTAGATTGATTCTCGCAGGTTTTAAAAATTTAAAGCAGAAGTCATTTGCTGTTTTATAATGGAGTCCAAATTTTCTGTTCAAATTAGAAAGCTTAACACTTGTCCCGGTGATTGGTAATTTTGAAAGCCATATCGCAAAAATGACATGCTTGTTATTGCTGATATTATATACGAGATTATAGAGGGCATAATTATATTCAGGAATAACCATTAATTTTTTAAGCCAGTAACTGCTGATCAAAAACCGAGTATACCCTCGTTGATCATAAGAAGGAGTAGAAATTAATCCTCCGAATGTTTTAATTTCCTTTCCCTTTGCATTAACAGACTTGTACCAAGCCATTTTAAACTTAGCCAAAAACTCATAGGCATCAATGACTTGTTTGGTTGATCCACTGGGCGATATTTTACTGTTTCTTATTTTTAAAGAGGCGAAAATATTATGATCAGTCTCAAATTCCTCCTCGAATAAAGAAAGTTGATGAGGCCGATCCTCAGGTCGAAATTGTTCAGTACTAATCATTGAAACAATATTAAAAATGACACGTAAAGCATTGATGGGAATATCTGCTGCCGCCTGATCCTCAAAAATAAAATCATCAACGAAAGCGTTTCCTAATCTGATCCGCTCAGGGTTTCTATCGCTTTTTTCTTCAAAGATTTTACGAATCATTTTAAAATTCGTTTCTGTATCAGCCATATTGAATGATCTATTTAATTACAATTCTCGTTTAGAAATTAAAACTGAGGATTTCATTGGAAAGCACTAAGAGGACTTCGGGCGCTTTATCGTTGGAATAGTTATTGAGGTGCCCTGTAATGCCTTTTTATCTTTTAAAAACGGTAAAACACTTTTTAAAGAAGACTTCCAATTGGTGATGAATCTTTTTGAATGATTAGTCCATCCATTATCTAACCAACTTTCGTACTTTTCCTTTAGGATAAGGTTCATTGTACTTTCGTATAATTCCAATGTTTGGGCGTACTGCAAAAATTCATCAAAGGTTGGAATATCTAAATTATTCTGCTGCGGTTGTGAATCAGGGAAATACAAATTATCTTTCATCAGAGGATCTTTCGGAATAATCGTAATGTCAAAACTCTGTTCAAGATCAACGAAATTATCTTCTCCTTTAATAGTGTCCGAATCAACAAAATGTTCAATTTCCAATACCTTCACCGTACGTTCAACATTAGGTGTTAAAGGATAATGTAACAATATACGATAGTCGCAAGGAAGACCGTTTCTGGTTTGAAATTCAATCAATCCTAAATCCCGGAGCTTTTCTTTAGTTGATTTGGCTGTTTTTCTAGTCAGTCGCAATTCCCTGCTTATCTTTACATCAGATAACTTCAAGTCATAGCTTTCGTTAGCGAATCCTTCTTTTAATAGATACAAGTAGAATGCTGTAGCTGTAGATCCGATCTTATTTTCATGGTTGAAATCCCAAAACCGCTGAATTAATTCAAGATAATACATATCTATTTTTTGCCGAAAAGCTCCAGTGCTTTTTCCCTATCAATGATAATTATGTTTTTATTTTGGATGATAGCATTGTCCAAAATACCTGACGACTTAATCTCCGACGCTTTGGAAACGGAGCATCCAAGAATTTTTGCTAATCCCTTCAATCCGTACTCATATTTTTTTTCAGAGGTGAAATTTTTTAAAATTTCCAGAAATTCCTCGACGGTCAATTGCCAGATGGGAATTTTAAGATCAAATTTTTTCATTAAAAATCTTTTTAGAATTGTGTGAAACTTGTTTTGTTTTCTGATACAAAACTGATAAAAAAGCAGAAAAACCTTTCGGTAGTATGTCGTAACTACCGAAAGGTTTATGAAAAAAGACAGAATCAGGCTAAAAGACAATTATACCTTAAGAGCCTGTCAGAAGGCATTGACGTACCATAAGTCAAATAGCAAATATAATTTTCCTGTTATCATCCACGATTAAAAAAGGAAAAAAAAATATAAATAGACAAGATATTTCATTAAGCTACAGGTAAATCATCCAAAATGAAACATTTCATATGTATTCAACCGTAGAAATCCTTACTATTCGTCTGAATTATCAAGATACAGCTCCATATTTTGCTTAATTAGATTAAGAAATTTAGTACGATCAGCTTTTCTGAGCTTAATTTCGTTTAAGGTCTTATGGTAGTTCCCCAAATTAATATTCAATGCAGTCTCTGCCCATCGAAAAACTTCTGCAGGTTCAGCTTTTCCTGCGTTGAAGCACTTGGTCTGGTAAAGAGCATACAACAGTTCAGTCAATGCAACTTTGGGGGCAGTCCACTCCAGCGGGCTGCTTTGGAAAACAATATGATCGGTAACATATTCAGAATTTATCTTAGTAGTCAGATACAAATCCAAACGGTCATTGGCCAGAATCTGAGAAACCGTGTGATCGTGGGATGTCGTAAAATGCTCATCATAGCTATAAAATTCGGGGCTTAGTCTAAGTTTAAAATCAAACTTGAACTTGACAAAATACTTTTTATCCAGATAGGTTGCCTTACGTCTGTAGTAGCTGATAAATTCTTTATGTTCCTGATAGAAGTATAATAGATTAGCCCTTTCTGTTTCATAATAGTTTTTGAGTACAGAAGGATCTGCGTAAGGTTTCGAACTTTCAATGGATAAAAGCTTAGAGTAATAAATATAGATAGAAACAAATTTTGGCTTCGTGACCTTGAAAAAATAAATTTCCTCATTCCAATCTTCAAATCGGTATTGAGAAACATATTCTTTCAGCTTTCTGATAGCTCGGTCTGTATCCATCAGAATTTCTTCTGCATATAATAAAACATCACTTTTAGTACGATGTATTGCATCGACATTTTCGCTGAGGTCTTTCCACAGCTGATCAACTTTCTTTTTGAAATTTGTACCGGTCATACGTTAAAATTTTAATAACGTAAAAATCGGATAAAAATAAATGGCTATTGTTGATCAAGTTCCTGATTGCGCTTTCGCATAAAATCTTTAGGACTCATTCCATTGATTTCCCGGAAATGTCTGGTAAATACCTGCCTGTTGAGCATTCCGCACATTTCTGCAAGACTGTCAATCTTATAATTCAGGTATTTTTTCTCCTCCATCATCAGGTTAGTAATGTAGTTTATCCTTAAAATTTTAAGGTACTCCGTAAAGGTAGTCCCTAAGTGATCATTGATAACATATGACAATGTAGTTCTATTAGTCCCAATCAGCGCAGCTACTTCAGGAAGTTTAATATTCTTCTTTAGGAACTGCTTCTTCTCCTGAAAAACAATAAGATTTCTTTTTACATCTTCAATCAACTCCGTGCTGAATAAATCTCTGGTACTTTCCTGCCCCGTTAGTTCTTTGTCAATCGACCCATCACCATTGGATTTATCTTCTTTACCACTACCGTCCGGAATATTCAACTTTTCAGATTCTTTCTTATAATTTTGAAATTTATCCTTCAGCTTATCATATCGACTTGTTAACTCTTTTTCTTTTTTAACAGATTGATAGATGATGTAACCGATAAAGCCAAAACCAATTGCAATCGAACATAAATACAGGATGGTACCGATATGATTTTGTTCCATAAGTTTTTTCTTCTCAGCCGTCAGTCTTTCGGTATCGTACTCATTTTTTATTTTTGAGGAGAGCTTCGGAAAATCGTTGATAATAATGGAATCGACTTTTAAAAGTTGATTGGTATAGTAAAGTTGCTTTTCTGTATCGGCAGAATTCTTTGCATCATTAATCAGGTATTCATAGCTTGCCCTTATTTCGGGTGTGATGTACTTAAATTTATTGACAATAGAATCCAATTTAATCAAATACTTCACAGACTCTGCTCTTCTTCCCGCTTTCCAATACAATTTTCCCAAATAAAAATTAACCGTAGCCAATGATGCAAAATCCTGCTCATGACATAAGATGTCATGAGCTAACTTCAAATGTTTTAACGCCTTCTGGGATTGACCTTTTCTTATGAGCTGAATGCCTTTGCCTTTTTGAAAATAAGCATACTCCACAGAATGTTGATCTGTCAAACTTAATTTTGTGAGGCCAATATCAATCAAAGAATCTTCCTTAGCGTAAAGATTCATGTTATGGTAGCACTTACTCAATCGATAAATGCTGTTGAAGTAGCCGGATTCGTAATTGAGTTTTGTATTATGGTGAATGTTCTTAATATTCATGCTACTTTCAAAATATTTCGCAGTTTCGATAAAATGTTCTGAAGCTTCTTTATGATATCCCAAATAATCTTTAACCATGCCCAGATGATACGTTACTTTATTTTTCAGATACTCATCTTCTGAGCTCTTTGAATAATCAAAAGCTTTCAGATATTCTTCAAGTGCTTTTTTATGGTTTCTGATATTGTAGTAATAAATAATACCCTTTCCCAAATAAGCCCGTGAGATCTGGTCTTTATCAGCAGATCTAACTGCTATGCTGATTGCACTGTCACTGTATAAAAGTTTCCTATCAGCTATCCGGGTATAATAGATTGCTTCTTCATAACCTATAATTAATTTTTCTAAATTGTTTTCTTTTTTAGCTTTATCGATATACATATTCACAAAAACCATAGCCCTCTCATCGTTTTCGGAATACGAGTTAAAAAGGGATGATAATTTTTTATAGGAATTCTGTTGTTCCTGACATTGATAGAAATTCATGAACAAGGCTAGAATTAGCATTAAAAGTCTATTATGATTTTGCATTTGATTATGGTTAGATCAAATTTAACCAAAAAGTCGTAATCAAAAAGGTAGGCAGCATCACAGAAAAGTATTTTGACATAAACCATTGAAGCCCAAAATAGTAATTATCATTTATAGTGGAATAATGTATCAATTATTCCCTTTTTAATGATCCATTGTTCCACCAAACACTTTTACCACGGGTTTAATCATCCTAATTTCGAACCAGATATCTAAACAACCCGGCCGGGATAACTTTTTAAAAATCATTAAAACATTATGAAAAAGTATATCTCAATATTTAGTTTAATTACTGCATTATTTATGCAGTCGTGCGAAAGATCTGATTCTGGTATTAATTCGGACTCCTTGCTGGAAAATGCAAAACCTGTTAGCTTAAAAAAAGAAAAAGCTGAAGTAAAAGATACAAATAAGTCAACTGCAAAAGGTTCCGGTATAGACCATCTTGATACCGGTGATGATGATGAGCCGAGAAGAGACAAACAGCACTGGAGGACAAGCCTGGATACCATTGGTAAATAGACAGCAGTGTCAATCGTAATTGAAAGTTTTATAACTGCTGAGCATGGAGAATAAGGAAATCATTTTACCCTCTGGAAAAAAATGCACCTATAGTGGCGAATGGGAATTAAAAGGTCACATTACCACAACGGTTTTTCTATCGAAAGGTGAAGCAATGCCTGAATACTGCGGAAAAAAGGTACAGTGGATTTTAATAAAAAAAGGCTAAAAAATATGAAAACCATTAAAACGAGATTTGTAGAAATCGTCAGCTATTTTTTCATCCTATTGTTTTGTTACGCAACGGTAAGTAAAATTATGGATTTTGAAAATTTCCAGATTCAGATCGCACAGTCTCCCCTTCTAAGTTCTTATGCTGCGATTATCACGTACGGAATTTTAATCATGGAATTGTTGGTTTGCGTCCTTTTGATCTTTCAAAAAACAAGAAATATCGGATTATATGGCTCTTATATTTTGATGGTCTTGTTTAGTGTATATATTTATTTAATCTTGAATTACAGTGAATTCATACCATGTTCATGTGGTGGAATACTGGAAAAGATGGATTGGAACACCCATCTCATGTTTAATCTGATCTGCATAATTCTTGCGAGCATTGCAATCGTTATGAACCATGAAAAACCGAGAATAAGCACCTCAAGAATTGTCTTATCATTATTATTGTCGGCACTTTTATGTTCAATTGGAATGTATCTACTGTATCAAAGATCAGAATACATCGTTAAAAAGGACAATGGCTTCCAAAGAAGATTTTTGCAGCATCCCATTTTAAAGGATAAAACCTTTGACCTCAAATTAAACTCCTATTATTTTGCCGGTTTCAATGGTGACACTTTATATCTCGGAAATTATACGGCGCCGTTTAGTGTGACAAAGATTGCAAATATGTCAGAGGTTAAAACACAAAACATCAGTTTAAACCGGACAGACTTAGAATTCAGGTCTCCTATTTTAGAAGTTACAGACAGCATTATTTACCTATACGATGGTAAGCTTCCTGTAGTTTTTGAAGGTAGTACCAGCAGACCATTTCTGAAAGAACAGAACATAGGAAAAACCTATTACAGAAAAATAAGAAATCTGGATCACGACCACTTTGTTATCGGTGCGTTTCATCGTAAGAGGCAAATCCAAACATTAGGTATTTTAAGCAGAGGGAGCAAGGACTCAGTAGTGCTGAGACCTGAACTTCTGGAAAAAAGAGAGGATGGTTTTTTTGAAGCAGATGGCCAGCTTAGTTACGATCGTTTTACAAAAAAAATAGTATATGTGTACAACTACACCAACCAATTTGTAGTGACCGATCGGAAACTGAATTCCAAGATCGTGTTCAGAACAATAGATACGATCCGTACAGCCAATCTGGGTTTATCAATATTGCAAGACGGCAATAAGAAGCTGAACAATCCACTTATAGTCAATAAAAGATCTACTGTTTATAAAGGTATATTATTTATAGAATCTGACCGTAGAGGAAAGTTGGAAAGGGACAGAGGTAAGAAAGCAATAATTCTTGATCTCTATTCCATACAGGAACAAAAATATTTTGGGAGCATTAGTGTTCCTAATTCGAAGGAAGGTCAACGTGTACAATTTACAATGCACAATGACAATCTTTATTTAATTATTGAAAATGAACTGATCAGATACCGTTTTGCGCAAAACATCATTCAACATTTCATTTCAGGGGAAGCCGAAAACCTGAACAAAGAGTAGGCACCAGTACAAATTTTAACATCATGAAAAAAATCAGACAAATCGCATTGCCATTGGCAATCCTGTTGATCGGAGCGGGCAGTGCGTATGCTACGAATGTAGTATCAGAAACAAGTAAGAAAGTCGATATCCCCGGATGGAAAATCGATTTGGCTAATCCACAATCACCATGTGTAATGACTGAAGTACAGTGTACCACTGATAATTCAGGACTTCCTTGTGAAATATCAGAGCCTTCGGGAGACCAACAACTCTATCAGACAGGCTGTGAGACTGAATTATTCAGAATCCCTGACTAAAGTAATTAACCTTTAAAAAGAAGGGTGCTATTAAGCACCCTTTATATTCTTCTGTATCCACGGAATATTTTTTTTATCCTTTAAGTAATAATTAAACCAGTCCAGAATTCTTATCGTTAAGTCTTTCTGGGTTTCCGGCTTTCCCATTACATGTTTTTCTTTATCATAGAACAATGCAATAACGGGTTTTCTATATTTTCGTAAGCCAATAAACATGGATTTAGTTCCTTCAGGACTTACATTTCCATCATCGGTTCCGGTCCATAAAAGCATAGGAGCAGTGACATTCTGGACAAACATGATCGGATTGTTTCTGATATATTTGTCGGGATTCTCTGCAACAGTTTCTTTAAACCAATACTGGCGTCCTTCATATCGATAATAATCCGGCGCTTTAAAATTATAATTGTAAGCATAATATGTACGAATAACATCTGACACAGCGGCACCTGATACATAAGCTGCAAAGCGATCAGAATGCGTCGCAATAAAATTGGTTTGATACCCTCCGAAAGATTGCCCTAACAATCCTACTCTTTTCATGTCTACATTTTTTACTTTCTGCAATTGATCCAAAGCATTGTTGACACTTTCCAATGCTGAAATTCCCGCTCCTTTGTCAGATTGTGAGATATCAGCCAATAATACGGCAAACCCCTCCTCCACCAGCAAAGGTATACTGAAACCAATCGGATGTGAAAAAGAAGGTCTTCGAAATGATTTTGTAAAATAGCCCAGTTTCTCATAAACAAAAGTAATGACCGGATATTTTTTTGAACGATCATAATTAAGGGGCATATATAGATTCCCTTCAATATTTTCTCCGTCCGACCCTTTATAAGAAAACTTGATGAGTTCCATATTTTCATATTTTACATTCTTGGGATCAGAAATGTAGACGACCTTGGGAACACCTTTCCCTGTTTTCGCAACAACCCTAGGACGTTTGTTGTAATTTTCCTGAACCCAGAAATAATCTTCCTTAGACCCTAATTTTTTAAATTCGGTAATACCATCAGCTGTTGACGGGAGGATGGTATATAATTTCTTATTTTTAAGGTATGCGTACGATACATTCTGACTGTTACGGTCCGTTATTTTAACCACTAAACTTTTGGTAAGGTCTGCCTTTCTGTAATCCTGTTTGTTTCCAATGTCTGCATGAACCCTTTCGAAGTCAATAAGCTCAATATCAGCTCCAGGGGCCACATGCAGTTCTGTCATCTTTTTGGTGTTGAGGTTCTGTTCGGATATCCAGCTTCCACCAACCCAGATAAGCTTTTCGTCAGATGTGAAGTATGGAATCATCTCCGATCTAGCATTCAGATCCTCAATGGTTAAACTCCTCGTATTGTACAGTTGCCAATTATTATCTTTCTGAATCACTAGAAACTTTCCGGTTGGTGAAATCACCATTTGCTTCCCGATCTCCGTTATGAAAGTATATTTATTGTCTAAAGCATTATAGAGATATAATCTATCAAGTGACTTTCCGCTATATTGATCCATAATATCAACCTGCTCAAGATCAACAGCCTTCATCAGATATAATGAATTTCCAATTGCAGTTTCTCCAAAATACCCATCACGGGTCATCTCTACCTTGTCACCATTAAAAGGATTCCAATCAATTTGACGATACTCCATGACAAAACTGTTATATTTATGAAGATCAACCTCAGTGCCATACCAGATATTGACCATATCGGTTTTGGCTTTGATTCTTTTCTGGAACTTAAGGACAACCCTCTGTTCATCAGGCGACGGGATCAGTGTTAACTGGTCATACTCCCCGTATGCACTGACATCTAATGTATATTGATTCCCAGACTGATCAATGTACGTAACAGTCGTTCTCTCTTTAGTTTTAGAAACTGCAACAAATCCTTTCTGACGCATACCGGACGGTATAATTTCCCGCACATCATCACCAGTTGAAAAAATCGTTTCTAAAAAGCCATTTTTCAACGCCAGAACGACGTTCATATCACCTATCTTCTTCTTTGCAACCGTTTCATGATTGCTGGAAAAAACGTTTTGCACATCTTCTACAGCTTGCTTTACTTTTAGGTTTTGATCAAGGACTTCCAATCTTTTTCCTGCTTTTTCATTGTACAGCACCAACAATACCTCATTTTGCTGATCATAAAGATATTTACTGACATTCTTCTCCGTTACAGATTTTCCAGTTTCAGGATTAAACAACTCCAAGTCTGAACCTGTCTGTAAAACAAGAAGGTTTTTAGCAAAAGCAACAGAGTTTATATTTTTCCATTCAAACTTTTTATCTGACTCCTTTACAGACTGCATCATCACGTTTTTCGAGCGATCTGATAAAACAATATTCCAGGCAATCCATCTGCCGTTTTCCGAAGCTATTGGAAATTTCATTTCCTCAGAATCCTTTACCAGCTTCTCAAGATGGGGGTAATCCTGACCATACAGATTTATCAATCCAAGCACTGCAAAGAATACCGTGAACAAAGTATATTGACCTTTTTTTACTATTGTATTTAAAATTTCATTTTTCATTAGATCTTTAGTTAATAGCCATCATTTTGTGGCTTCAGGTTATCATTCAACAGCAATTCCTTTTGAGGCAGCGGGAGGAATCGATTCGTATTCTTCCAGTTAGGCTTAACGGTTTTCAGCTGATCCAATTCTTCCCACCTCTTGAGATCGAAGAATCTGCTGCCATGTTCTGCAAAAAATTCTTTTCTCCTTTCTGCTTTCATTTCCAAAAATGCCTGAGCTTGACTGATCGAGCTGTTAAGCGGAGCCAGCCCAGCCCGCTGCCTGGTATAGTTGATAAAAGGAACTGCCTCAGCCGTCTTATTTTGCATCAGTAGTGATTCTGCAAGCATCAGATACACATCTTCCAGCCTGTAAACCACAGAATATTCCGTAGAGTTGGTCGCTGTGGTAACCTTATATTTGATCTGCTTGTAATTCGTCTGTGTACCAAAAACTACCGCAGTAAAATAGTTCTGCCTTCTGAGATCATTTGCTGCAAAAGAATTGATCAGAGCCGGATTCAGGATAAACGATGTAGGAGCTCCCGTAAAATTGTACATCAAAGCTTCCTGTGTTGCATCTGTATTGTTTTTAGGTTTCAGCTGCCAGATGATATGCTTTCCCGATTTCTGAAACACCTTCGAAAGATCAGTCTGAAATACATACTCTGAATTTTGTATAACAGTTTGTGCTAAAAATTCTGCTTCCTGCCATTTTCCAATCAGCATTTTCATTTTAGCCAGCAAAACATAGCCGGTTGCTTTATTGGCATAGATTCTTTCAGGATTTCTGTAGGAAGCCGGCAAAAGATTTACCGCCTCTGAAAGGTCGGTTTCCAACCTCACAAGAAACTCATCCTTAGGCATTCTGCCCAGATTACGGTTATATACATAATCGGTAGTATCCGTGTAAGGAATTTCCCCGAAAATCTGATACAGGTAATAATAAATAAGAGACCGGATGAACAACGCTTCACCTCTGATTCGTGTTTTCGTATGTTGAGAGAGACTTTTGGATTTTTCTACCCCCGCAATAATACTGTTTGCCATGTAAACTTGCTGATAGGCATTTGTCCAGACAAGAGTGATTGTGGAATTTGTCGGAAGAGGCTGATTATTGTAGATATCGAGGATCGAATTACCTGCTGAGGTAAAAACACAGGTAATATCATCGGCATACGTTCCCAGAAAGGCACCAGAACCATCGGACGTGCCGCTTACCACCGAATTCGTCCAGAGACCGGCATATAAACCGGCTAAGGCTGCATCGGCAGTTTTTTCATCTTCAAAAACCATTTCCGTTGCCAGCTGGTTGTTGGGGAAATCGGTCTCCACGAATTTTTCGCAAGAAGCACTACTAGCCAGAAGTACAATCATCAATACGGGATAAACTATTTTTTTTATGCTGTTTTTCATTTTTCTGTTGTTTATAAATTGTTTAGATGTGAGTCTAATTTCAGGTATTGAATGGAGGATTCAAACCTTATTCTCCGGTTTGAATCCGTTCAATCCTGGATAGCTTAGAAAGTCACCTGAAATCCAATAGAATATGTTTTTAAAGGGGGAAGAAAACCTATCAGGTAAAACTCAGGGTCCATTCCGAAGTATTTGGTAATCGTCAGCAGGTTCTGACCCTGGAAATACACCATGGCTTCCTTTACACCACTCTCCTTGAGAGGAATCCGGTAACTGATCTGTACGTTTTTCAATCTGATAAACGATGCATCGCTGATCGCTGCCGTGGAACTTTGGAAAAACCCTTGCAGTGACTGCTTCTGCGAATTGTACCCCGCAGAGTACGGCATATAAGTTCCATCCGGATTCGAAGGTGACCACACATCCAGTGCTTCCACAGGCTGATTTCCGATAATACCGGGAATATTCATCACCCGGTTATAGTTCCAGTTTCTCTGCTTTACAAACTGCCATAAAAAGGATGCAGACCATTGCCCATATCTCAGGTTATTTGACCATCCCCCAAATAAACGGACCGCCAATCGCTCAACGGTCTTGTTGTCATCAGGAGAATTAATTTTTCCATCCCCGTTAAAATCCCTGAAACGGAACAATCCTGTCGTGGGATCTATGCCTTCATACTGATAAACCTTTGCAATGGTGGTTGGGTAACCGACAACATATTGATTGGAATAGGTTGAACCCTCAAGATTCGGGAACTCCACCAGTTCATTCCGGGGAACACTCACATTGAATGAAGTATCATATTTGAGTTTCCCGCTCTTCAAAACCTGGAAAGAAGAATCAAATTCCCATCCCGAATTTCTGATCTTAGCCGGAAGATTCGACTGAATTGAAGAAAATCCTGTAGTGGCAGGAAGCGGAATTCCAACCAATTGATTCGATGAGGTATTATCATAATAGGCCGCTGAAAAATTCACCCTGCCCTTCCAGAAGCCAAGCTCCATTGCCAGTTCCTTCTTCAAAGTCCTCTCCCAGCTGAAATCAGAATTGAATAACCTTGCAGGATTAAGCGCAGTCTGCCCATTGTAAATATTCGATGAAATAATATACGTATTCAGATACTGATAATCCCCTATCCTATCGCTTCCTGTCGTTCCTATACTTCCCCTGACCTTCCCTAGTGAAAGCCATTTTGAGTCTTTCAAAAAGTTTTCCTCAGAAAATAACCAGGCACCACCAATCGCCCCGAAATTACCAAAACGGTTATTCGGCCCGAAACGGCTCGAGCCATCCCTTCTCCCTGTAAGGTTAACGATATACCTTTTCAGAAGTTGATAATTAAACCGTGCAAACACCGCTGTATAATTATACTCACTCCGTACCTGATCCGATATCGTTTTCACACTGGCTGCACCGATATTATCAATCAGCGCATTGCTCTCAAAGCCTCTCCCCTGAATAGCCCCCTGATTGGTCTGCGTCTTTTGAAGAGTCGTACCCACTAAAGCTTCAAACTGGTGATTCCCGACCTTGTAATTCCCCACCAACTGCGGTTCAAGAATATAAGAAAAGTTCACCTGATTGTTCTTCGCAGAGGTAGAAGCTGAACTCGTCAGTCCAAATGAAGGATTATTGATAGTATGCGGTTTTAAGGAACGTTCCTCAAAATTCTGATAGCTGATCCCTGCATTCATCTTAAGCGACAAAAAAGGAAACAACTTATAGGACACATTAAGACCATTATTAAAGAATGCGGTCTTGTTCAGGTATTCGCTCAGCAGAGACGCTACCGGATTATTGAAAGTTCCGTTCTCCCAATTGATTCCACCCTCAGCCGTATACAATGCCGGAGCATTCGGACTCAGCCCGATAGCCTTGGAAGTCATATCATCATTCTGCACATTGTTATTCTGAAAAGAAAAAGTATTCACGAAGTTAAATTCAAGCCTACGGTCAGGAGTAAAATACCCAAAGTTCGCATTGATATTATTCGTCCTGTATCTTCCGTTGCCAGGTAAAACCGTACCCTGTTCATTATGACCATAGCTGATCTGATAGGAAGTTGTTTCAGAACCACCGCTCATTGAAAGCTGCACAGCGTAAGACTCAGCCGTTCCCCCTATCAATTCCTTCTGCCAGTCGGTATAACGGGATTGATCCCAGGTTCCGTTGATATCATACATCGTAGCAGGATAAGCCACGTTATCATTCTGAAACGCCTGCCTCCTCATATTGATATACTGCTCGGTGTTCATCACCTCCAACGGTTTAATAATCCTGCTTAAAGAATAAGAAGTATTCAGCTTTAACTCAGACCTCCCCTTCTTCCCTCGCTTAGTGGTCACAATAATTACCCCATTCGCTCCGCGACTCCCGTAAATAGCAGTCGCATCAGCATCCTTCAGAATCTCAAAACTTTCAATATCATTGGGATTGATTGCATTCAAAGGATTAATAGACGACCAAGGAAGAATCTTATTGGAATACAGCGAAGGCGTTTCAGAAGCCTGAGGCACCCCATCAATAATATACAGAGGTTCATTCCCCTCCCTCCGAATACTGTTCTTCCCCCTGATCTGAATATCAAATCCACCTCCAGGAACACCCGAGTTCTGAGTAATCGATACCCCAGCCATTCGACCTTGCGCTGAAGCCAGAACATTCATCACAGGCTGGTTCTCAATATCCTTCGCAGAGACTTTAGCAATACTACCAGTTCTCTCCTTATCCCGAACCTTATAATATCCCGCATTCAACACCACCTCCTCAATCCCCTGCACCTTACCATCATCATTCCTAAACATCCCTACATCAACAACAGACCGATTCCCTAAAGCAACCTTCTGCTCAAAATATTCAGGATGCCTAAAGACAAGGACAGCACTTCCACTTCCATGCCCATCCCTACTACCATCATCTCCGGAAATCTCCAACCGATAAACACCCTGAGAATTCGTAACCGCAGTCTGATCACTTCCTATTTGAGAAACACTAACCCCAGATAGAGGCAACACCTTATCATTTTTTCCGACGGTAACCTTTCCAGTAACGGTTTTGGTCTGAGCCTGAACGAACCCGCAAACAGCGGTCAATATCAAGGCAAAGCCCATGCTTCCTATAGTATTATAGGATTTTTTCATAGTTTTGTAAAGTTTTTAATTAAACGATTCAATAATCAGTGCTCCTTCCTCAGTGTCCAAACTTAAGGGAAGGGGCATTTTTTTTATTGAATACTTTTCTTCTCAGGCTGAGCCTAGAAGTAATATTTCATTTTATATAATATCACTACCGAATTCATGTATTTGAAAACAAAACTTTCCTAAGTGCCTTTCAGTACAAAAAAAAAGACATAGTATGGTCTAAACCAATGACCAAAAACACCGGAAAGCATTAATTAATATGAATGAAAATTTGTCCCGTGTAAGCTCTTAAAAGCCGCAATAGGTTGTACACCCTACCGTATCATATCAAGATACTCTATGTTGTAAGCTGGCTTAGAATCTTTTGTAGAAAAAGCAACGGCATGGAAATAAAACAGCATGGACTCTACAATATCTGCTTTTGAGGCACTGGTATACCATGAGACAGATAAGAGAGCCCACGCCTAGGTCGTGAGCTTATACTTATCCTCTTGTCTCAATTAAAAATTACCAGTTTTCAAAAGCAAGGTTCTAAGCAATAGCTTCTAATATTCGTTGAAGTATCGCAAAGTTACAATACTGTAACTTCTTTTACAAATATAATATATTTTCAAATACATCCCTATAAGGATGTGTTAAAATTTTGAAATTTATGGTTATTGCCTTAAAAAAATTTGGATAATTATAAAACGGTCGAGATAATCATTAGTGAATTAGATTTATTTATTATTGATAAAGTTAGAGAACTTCGAGGTAATTCGAAAAACTACATATCTCAGGTAGAACTGTCTCAACGAATGGGTTTTGCAGAAGGTTATGTGGGTAAAGTAGAAAACTTCAGTTCTTCTACAAGATATAATATAAGAAAGATTCATTTAATTGCCAAAGCTTTGGAACTTACTTCTTATGCAGATTTACTTCCAAAAAATATTCTGAGGAACGATATGTTGCTATTAAAACTCAAAGTAAACAAACAAAGAAATGACACTGTCAATTTCGACAGTCAAGGAAACGTAGTTAAAAACTATATTATAGAGAGTAAAAAAATTCTTAGTGAAAAAGAAATTAAGGATTATAACAATAGAAGACTTAAACGTTAATAACAAAAAAATCAATAATTTTAATTTAACAAGATAGTTTTCACTAACAATCTTATTAACTGTTCTTGATAAGTTTCCTCGACATAAAATCTAAATAAACTATATAGTATCAGACTTTCTACACAAACTAACAGAATTAAATATCTTAGAACATTTGGAACTCCTTAACGGTTCATAAAGATAAAACTATTACCGGAGCATCACCGAAGAACAGAATAGTATTTAAACAGATTCCACAGCCATTAACCATTGAAGACGCAAATCTTCTTTTAAATCAAATTGAAGCATTCTAATTTCAAATTCTATTTCTAGACTAAATTATAGAAGTCGGGATTTATTTTGATTATCTTTGATATAAGTACTACCTATGAATACAAAAGAATTATTATCAATTAAATCGAGAGAACTATTAGATAATCAGCTTGGGGCATTTGATTCTAATAATTCTAAATCGGGAATATTCATCTCAATATCAGCATTATTCATACCTGTTGCATTTTCTGTTTTTGAAAAGTTTATTTCCCAAACATATTGGTTGTATCTATTTTTTATTCCTATTCTGCTTAATTTATTAGGAATCTACTTTTTCATAAATTAAACTTTAAAATAAATATATGTCAGATAACAATGCAAACCAATCGCAGTCTAGCGGTTTCAAACAGTGGACAAATTGGGTCTAGTGCAGAGTCAGATACCGGAACTAGAATTCCTGCTCCAAGCCTTGATCAGTGTTCAACAATCGAAAAGGGAGGAAATCCTTCTGGAATCTTTTGAAACACAATAAAAAATAGCCTCATAACAGAGGCTTTTTTTTATTTTTTTGCTTTTTCTATAAACGCTTCTATTAACCCAATCAATTCAAGCCCATCCATATCCGTCCAATATGAATTACCATCAGTTGTGTATACGGTACATCCATTACCTTCCCGAGCTTGTTCAACACAAGTAATAAGATTGACATTCACATACGCATATTGACCCTGATTTAATTTAATTCCGTAAAACATAATTTATATTTTTAAGTTAGATCACTAAAGTAAGAATTTAATTTAAATGACAGTCAAATATTTAATAAAACTTGAATTATAAGCCAATTGAGGATCGGCAATTACAATATTGCGCCAATACAAATAATTCTCAGCTTTGTACTTCTCATCATCTTTCCTGAATATTGGTTCTTTCAAATAAATTAAAAGGTTAATAAAGTCGTTTGCAAGATTCGGAAATATTTCGGCATCCGTTCGCTTCAAAAGTTTCTCAATACGGTAAGAAAGCCTTTGAAATATGTGTGAGAGATATGAATCATTGTAAAAGTGGAAACAATAACATCTCAGATAAGTTTCTTCTTCGCCGAAAATTACATCTTGAACATATCCGATAAAAGTAGGCGTGAGAATTAAGAAGTCTGCTTCCATGTTTTTTGTGAGACGTTCGTATTCGGTGTATTCTGGTGAGGTCATATAATAAAATCCCCACTTTTTTAGTGGGGTATTTAATTTAGTTTATAATATTTACTTCGAGCTCCAATTTGCTACGTTTGCTAAAACAACTATATCTTTATCTGTTTTGAAAATTGCTTCTTGCAATCCCCAATAAAAAAAATATGTTTTTGTGCCGTTATTATTATTTATTATTGAATTTTGACCTCGTTTGCTATATAAAACAATCTGATCGTTTTCCTTAACTTCTTGTGGTAAAAACCAATAGAAGTTTTGACCTTTATTAGCAAATCCATTTTCAGTCTTATTTGTATGCACTAAAAGGAAGTGTTTGATTTGACAATTCTTCAGGGCAACAAATCCAATTCTTTCATTTGCCAATTCTCCTTTATTTCCTATACTGTTTAGTTTTATTTCCATTTTGTAATTTTTGTAATTAATCCACCAAGAATTAGAAAAAATCCTAAGCCAAGAAATATTGGGCCAAGTCCTTGATCCCAAACTGTTTTTGATAAACCAATGATTATCGAGCCGGAAGTAAGACAAAAACTATATAATACTTCTTGCGCTTTATTTGTTTTCAGCTTTTCATCCAATACCGTTTTCTCTTTATCTACAGTATGAAATTTTTCATTCAAAAGTTTGTAATCGTTGTGGCAATTTCCTATTTGATTTTCTAATACCAAGTTTCTGCTTTCAAGTTTGTCTACTTCACTTAATAAGATTCTTTGTACAGCAGGGAATTGTAAATCTTCTTCTGTAATCGACCTCTGTATATTCGAATATGGACTAATTGGAATTGTTTGTGCTATTTGATTAGGGCTTGAAGAACCTTCGTCACGAGGTAAATTATTCTCATTCATAATCTATGGTTTTTTGCTAAAATGAAAAAAAATAAAAGTTTTTAGTTTTAGCGAATATACAAAAGATTAATTACTCAATAGTTAATTCATTGATATTTCCGTACAGCGTTTTAAGAGCTTCCATAGCCTTTTACGCATCCTTCTTAGTGAAAGTTTACTCTTATATTCCTGAGACAATGTAAGTTTTTTAATACTTTTTTATTATAAATGTCTTACGGATGAAAAATTATTATAAATTTACCATTGCAATGGAAGATACTAATATTAAGATCAAATTAGACTTGGCTGAAAATGTTGATGTCGAGTTAGATAAGATGTCAATCACGGCTTTAGAGTCGTTTTTGAAAGTCACCAATGCGTTAAAAAACATTGCAGCGGCTGTATCTGAAAATGTCATTTTTTCGATCGAAAAAGGTTCTGCAGCTGCTGTTGTACATGGTTCAGTATCTGAAATTCGGACGATCTATCGTAAAATAGATGAAGCTATAGAAGGTAAATCAGACGATGGAATTATTACTAAAAATCTTCGTGATATTCAGAATGAAATTAAGAACGATGTTTTACAATATCAATTTTTTTATTCCAATATTAAGCTAGAGGAAAGAATTAAGAACGCCACTAAGATCAAAAAAAAATCTAAATACAAATCTTATAGAAATGAATTTAGAATTCTTACCGGTAAATTTAATGAGGTAGGTGGGCAAACCATCAATTATCATTTAGAATATCCTGGTGGCGGTCAGGAAACTATTGATTGTACAATTTCTGAAGCTTTAGAACTTAAAGATTTTTTATTTCAAAATATATCGTGTTTAGTGAAAAAGAAGATTGCTGATAATGATATAGCAAAACCAACTTTTATTCATTGCACATTTTTAGCTGCAGATCAAATTTCACGTTTTAGAAATTTTGTTGATCTACTACAGGAGAAAGACGATATTATTGATAGATTAGATGTAATATACGATTTTTTTGATAGCTCTCCTTCAGTAATCGGTGATATGGCTACAATGTTAAAAGCCTCGATAAATTTATTTGACGATATCAATGAATTAAAAACCTTACTGATTCTAAGTAAGGGGATGAAAGATAATGAGCACATAAAAAGTATAAGAAATAGTGTACTAAGCAATTTTGAACTTCAAATGAACAAACTGTAATATGTTGGAGCTCATAAATACTGCCACAGAAAAAAAATATAAAAGCGATTTCATTGCAATAGGTTGTTGGAAAGATGGCGATGGAAACCCTTTTCATTCTGTATTTATTATAAAGTATAATGATGAAACATATCAGTATCATTACACCGGGAAAGATACTGATGCTATCAAGTACGATAATGATATAAGATCAAATTGTTTTCATAAAATTACCTTTACAATTCATCCACACATCATCCCTTCATTTATAATGATGTGCAAACAAATTCAAAAAAAGGCAAATCCTAGATATGGTTTTTTTTATACAGGTGAATATTTTGACTTGAATGGTCAACATTTTTCTAAAAAGGAGATTGGTCAAACAATGACATGTACAGGGTTTTGCCTGAATGTTCTCAAAGGATTCTTAGAAGAGAATTATATTGATTATACTGAATGGACTGAAGAAACCCATCAGGAGTATAATTATTTACAAAATTTTGCTGACGATCATGGTTTGAATGTTGAAGATATTGCAGAATCTCATCGCAGAATTTCACCCTTAGATCTGATATGCTCTGCATATTTTTCAGATCTACCAATAAAAAAAGAAGATATTGATTCAAAAAAAGAGGAGGTTTCTACTTATTTAGAATTTTCTTAAAATACTTTCTTTACATACTCATTTTGAAAATACACTAATACTATTTTTGATATGTTTTCGTAACTTTATCATATTAATTTAAAATAAAGAAACGATATATGTCTTTAGTTTTTGACACAAAAGAGAAAGAGTTAATACTCGCAGCTATTAATATAGATAAGGAAGATTTTGATGATAAGGAAGATTCAGATTATCTTGAATTGGTAGAAATAGAAGACGAAATTAAGCTCGAAAATGTTTTTCTATCAAGAAAGCAAATCAGCAAGATTGAATCTATAACCGGTCCATTATTAGATTTTCCGGGAAAATATCAGCAGATGGAAGTCTACGATTTAGAAACAAAACTTAATGAATATGTAGAATTACCATAAGTTATATCTTTACGTATGTTTCAAAAAGCATAAACATTATTATCAATGCGGAGTATTCGAGTACTCCGCATTTTTTGGAGAATAATTTTTACAAATCCTATATTAGCAATATTCAGGGGCATACTCATAGAAAACAAGATTATTTCCTCACAGCTTATCCTGAAACTTTAATATGATAACTCTGCGTAAATTTTATTGTCACTTGATAAGAATTTTAAGATGAAGGGTGGTTATTTGAAACAATTTAATGCTATTAAAAATATATTTTGCTTTCTTGTTCTGCTTATAATAAAATAATTACAAAATATCTATGAAACATTATTACTATCTCACGGAGAAAGGCACAAAAACAAGTTATAAATACATATATGAGGTCGAAAACGATAAAGCTATAAGATTAATGTTAATCGAAGAAATTGTAGGATATAGCATAAGCCACCATCTCACTCCTAATAAAAAGACAGAGATTGAAATCCTTAAAGGAGAAAGTCTCTTAAATGCGATTTATCAAAGAGATAAAATTTATAAGAATTATAAAGATCTTAAAAAATACGATAAAGTTGTTGAGGTTAAAAATGAACCTGGAATTTTTTATCCAAGAATTTACAGACCAATACTTCCCTCACAACAATCATCTTCATCTATAGACGAATTAAAAAATACTATTAAAGACCATAGCGGAAGGTTTGAAGTGTTCATGCCTAAAGAAGAAGAAATAATGATCAACGCAATCAATCAATTATCTATACTCACGGATGAGTTAAACTCTATATTTAAAACCGTACAACCTACGAAAGAAAATCATAGTACCTATGGACATAATATCAGAAACTTAATAATTTTGGTATGTACAGAAGTTGAAGCGCAATTAAAAGGTATTCTTAAAGTAAATTCAGTAGTTATTAAGAACAGCTATAACACAAAAGACTATGTAAAATTGAAAGAGGTTCTAAAGCTTGATCAATACAAAGTCAAATTTAATTATTATCCATCAATACAATCATTTTCTCCATTCAAAAATTGGGACATCAACAATCCCACCAGAAGCTTAAAGTGGTATGATGGATATAATGCTATTAAACATGATAGAGAGGGTGAATTCAAAAAAGCAACTTTAAATAATGCAATTTCAGCGATTTCAGCATTAGCCATTCTAATAATTGCACAATATGGAGACAAAATCAGCTACTGGAATGAGAGAATTGGTAATTACTACAATTTTCAAACACTTCCGTCGTGGAGCTTATTAGACTTTTATTTACCACCCATCGAAAAATCTAATTGGACAAAAAGCAGCCTTAAATTATAGTGGAAAATCATTAATATTATAACTCCTTCCTTTTATGCAAATTATAAAAATACATGTAAAAAATATAACAATTTAATTACATGCAATAAAAGCCGCAATGTTGCTAACTAGAAATATTTGTTTTAGATTTTACCCAAACCTTATTCTGAAACTCGTAAAGCTCAGGTTTCACGAAATCTTTTTCGATGGTATTGTACGTAAACCCTGGTCTTGATAATTTTAGATATTTGCAATTAGATGGCGTTATATATTTTCTAACAAGACAATATCCTACATTACTATCATAAAAAATATTGGCTTTTGATGATTTATCGTTTTCCATCAATATCCACTTTTCAACTAAATTAACCAAACCCTCTACAGATTCAATTTCAAAACCAGATCGTTCACTGAGTATTTTGAAATTCTTATAAAACCGGTCATCGGGTTTACCTAAAAGCTTAATGACATTTAGAGCTAATACTTCTGCGTTTTCATTTAAACTAATATGTACTTTGCAATTGTCACTTAGTACAGCCAGGTAAAATAAAATTTGCATACTACATAGGCTTTTGTAGTGACTGGTTTTCAAATTGACATAATCGTTTTCTGAAGACTTCCAACTCGTTTTTAAAAACAGGTTAACGATCTCTCCTGTAATATTAATAACAGCTCCGGCAAAACTATCCATTTCACTTAGTGAGCCAAACATGGGTAAAATTTTCTGTTCGCCGGTATTTGAGTCTTTAATTATAAAAGATTCCCCTGCCATTTCATTTATCTGATTAAGGACAATCAACAGCATGGCCAGTTCCACAATACCAATTTCAGAATGATTCTGCAGTTGTATTTTTAAAAGTGAGGAACGGTAATTACTCAAAAATCTTTTTACTGATTTACGATGCTTTTTTAAACCTGACTCTGTTATTGTTTTAGCATCGTTATTTATTCCTGAAAATTTATTTCTGATTCGTCCTTCTTCAGGAGTTCCCCTTTCCTCCTCATCATCATATTCGTTTTGCAATTCACTGTAATAATTTTTCACAAATGATTCTATAGCATCCCAAATTTTTATATTAGGATGACCATGGTGCGACAACTCATCCATAATTTCTGTTGGTTGCTCAAATAAGATATCATGATATCCTGGACCGTCATCAACAGCATTTAGATTCTTTTTGGTAGTTGAAGAGTTATTGGTTCCTACACTTTCATTCCCATCATTTTTTTCAGTATGAATTGTATTAAAAAAATCTATTATCGACAGTAATTTCGTTTCACCTTTTTCAATAAGGTAAGTCAATCTGATTAACCTTCTATTTTCTGACGAAGGATTAGTATTCCACAACTCCAAAACATTATTGATCAAACACTTATTGGAAATAATATTCTCATAGCTATCAAAAAACTGTAAGTACGAAATTAAAGCAGATTGCGAAAGACTGCTTACATCTTTTACTAATTTATTTTCAATCTTACTTATTGGTTCATTATGAATAATTTCTCCTCCAATATCAAATATTTTTAAAATAATATTTTCTTTATTGCAGTCAGAAATACTATGAATAATAATCTTCTTACCATCAAAGTCAGCTCCATTAATTAAGATTGTTCTTGCATTTAAATTTTCATGAATGGAATCGTCATGCACCGAAATGTCAGGAACAGGATCAATTTTTTTGTAATGTCCGGTAACACCTAAATCAGGCAGCAAGTTCCTCCCTAAAATTTTGTATAATACAGCAAATTCTTGATTCCTTCCGGAGTTATCCAAACTTCCAAAAGCTGAAACTGTTGCATTTGGACTACCTGTTAAAATGTACTGTTCTGTTTTTGAATTAAAGATAAAAATCTTTGCGTGCAGACTTCTTTTATAATTTTTAAAAAGCTTTTTTGAACGTTCTGTATCTTCCCAGGCATAAAATGACACACGTGAATTCTCAGGCATCTTAAATGGATGTCTACTATTATTCTCAGACAGAAAAACATCAAATTTAGCATTCGAATAATTTTCACATAACTGACTTAACAGTTTACCATCATCATCATAAAACGGACTTATAATATTTACCTTCGTTATTTCATGAGCAGGAACCAAGGTAAACAATTGATTCAACAGACTTTTTTCGCCGTTATAAAGCAGAGCAAGCTCATGATCAGTAGAAATTTTATGATAGTTGTTTTTCTGACGGATTTTTTTTTCTGACAGCAAGTTGCAGTTATTCTCTATCCAATTAATTTTATCCTTAGTAAATCCCTTAACACCCGAAGACAGGTTCTTTAGGTATTGCCAAGCTTCAGTAATAAGATTTAATGCATTTACGTCATCAGAACCAGCACTTAACTGTGTAAAAGTTTCATGATTCTTACCGTGGCCCCCTGATGTAAGGTTACCCGAACCCTGAATTAGCATAACTTCATTCTCACCAACCAGGAATATTATTTTTGGATGAAAGACTCCTTTTGCCTGTATTCCACTTACGCTATACCCAGAATTGATATACTTCAGATTAAGTGTATAACTCCCAAGAGTTTCATCTAAAATCCGTTGATCAACTAAAACATTTATGTTTACAATACCTTTTTGTTTTAATAAACGCATGATTTGATTTTCGAAGTAGTACAAATCAATCGAATACGATGTCATAATTACAGAATGAAATTCCGAATTTTTCCTGATATGCTGCAATATATTTAAGTCCTCTAACATCAGATATAGTTTACGTAATGCTGTGTTGGCAAACCGTCTTTTGACAACAAACCAAGATCTATTAAAAAATTGAGTAATGTTCTTAACCGTGGGCTTGTAAAATTTGGTTCCATTGTCTCGATATGAATAAGATAATTATCTTCCAATATAAATTTTAGCAGATTCTTATCATTATTTCCCATCTTCTTGTAGGCAACAATTGTATGATCGTTAAGAATACATTTTATTATTTTTTTAATAAAATCATTTACCGAAACATTTAAATCTCCGAAATGATGTATAAAGAAAAGCAGAACATTCCCATTCTTATCATAAATTTCATTATCAATTGCATACTTCTTTAATAATTCCAGCTTAGATTTATTTTCGTGAAAAATTGTTATTATGGTTAGAATAGAAATTGCAATACATTCAAAATCTTCCTTCATTTTAATATTTTGTCTGATAAGTGGTAAGTTTGAATACGAAGAAGTACAGATCCAGTCTGGATTTTGTAAAAAACTATCTAAACTTTTCTCTGAACACTTAATGAATTTTTCATTTAGATTTATAACTGTATTGTATTGAATATGATCTATAAAATCAGTTGTGGTCTTTACGATAATGCTCATCTGCCGAAGCATCCCCCAAAATATTGTCTCTAAACTGTAATGTAATTGTTCATTTAAATAAAAAAGATACCAGCCAATTTCCGCATCCCTGCATTGGGATAAATCATTTTGCAATAATTTTGAGTAGTTTTTCTGAGGAAAGTAGAACCACGCATTTCCTTTAGAATTATTCTGATATTGAAGAAAAAGACTTATTGTTTGTTTTCTCTGTTCAGAAATTGATCCGTCGCGTTTTGTATAATTATCACCGTCATTACCAAATAAAATTTTTTCGTAAAAATATTTCTCAGTGGAATCATTCAAAGGTTTGTTTAGCGCAAAATTTTGAAGGCACGACAGATTTTCATAAGTTAATTTACCATTCTTAATTGCGTTTAAAAAAATATTCTGCTCCTCAAAAGAAATAGTTTCCGCAAATGCATTTGCTAGTTCCAATCCTGTGTCGGAATGACGAAAGTAATTCTGATTACTGTTTAGAACTAATCCTAATGATATTAGTGATCCCACATAATATTGTCCAAATGCACCAGAATTAAAATCCCAATAAACGCTGTTCTTAACTGTTCCTTTGTTCTTGTCTGCACCTTTTTGAATGTTGTAAGACCCTGATTCAAAATGCTGATCTATATTTTTTGTAACAAAGTTAATTCCAATAACACCTTGTTCGTCTTTATGAAAATTAACCATGTAATAAGCCAAAATCAATTCAGCTCTTCTTATAAAATTAAATTGGCCCCGTGCAGATTTCTTAAATTCACTGTTAGAATCTAATTCATCATATTTTTTCAAAAGCCATAAATAAAATCCGTAGTATCGTAAACGTAGAGTAAGGTTGGTCATACCGGGGAGTAATTTACTGTACAGAGATATTGAACTATTCTGAATACCCAGTGCATCTCTTCCCCTAATAAAATCTGCACTTTTAGCCCAAAACGGATATATTTTGCTATCTGACGAATATTTAAAGTCTTGAATCATTCTTGTTTTTAGAAGTATCAGGTGTAATATTAGTTGAATTCCCCAAATATATCAAAAAAATGTTTCCCAATAACGTGACTCAGAAATTCTATTTTTCGGAAATATTTGAATGAATATTCTTTTGTAAAATACTTAAGTTAATAATAGTATATTAAAACAAAGATCATGACCATCACAACTGTTTTTCACAAAATTTGATAAGCTTAGGTAATGTTTTTGAAATGTGTTTGTTCCAATTTCAGCAGTGTGTTTCCCACCACAGAAAGGAATTGCATTTTGGCAGCACAACATACCCAACCATCATATTATATAAAATCTAAAACTCCTGCACAACATCTAATATACTTGACTATCAAAGCAAAAAACGCAAAATTTCCGGACTTTGTAGTTGCCAAATTTTTTAACGACTGTAGTAACTAATATTCACTTCTAAAAGCTATTTAAAAGGATTTTCGTCACCTGAAGGTACCGGTAAATAATTAAGTTAAATTATAAATTGATCTACAAAATAAGTAATTAAACCAAACATTTGTGAACACCTATTATTTATCCTTAAATATTCTTATTTTAGTGAACTAAAACTAACTGATCATGAATACCTTTGAACCCATCCTGCAATATCTGCCAGGAACTTTCTTATCTTTTCTTAACGTTGCTGATTTATTATCAGAGGAAATTCCATTATTTGTGGAGTCATTTCGACTCTTGCACGAATAATTATATTTTATTTTTCAGAGAATTAAGAAATATAAAATCAGATAAATTGCTCATTTTTTTTTCAGAAGTTTAATTGAAGTTTTTTTCCTTATGAACAATAACAGATTAATAATAAAAAAATCCCTTTAATCAGAAAAGCTATCAGATTCTATTCCTTTCAAAACTGATTCAGCATTTATGATAATTTAATGATATTAAAGAAGCTATGCTCAAGAGATAGCTCGCGTTGGTTCTGCGTATAAAAAACAATATCATGCTGGCAAAAAAAAAATTAAAAGAGGTAAGAAATAAAAAAAAATTCTGACTTATTAAACTTTTTAAAAGTACATATCATTCTAACAATAAAGAATCTGATGAAAAATCAACTTTTAATAATATTGGACAAACTGATAAAAAAACTTCAGTTTTTACAAACTAAATATTCTCCTAATCAATTTAACAGTGTAGGATACTCATCCTTGTCACCTATTGATAATGGCGATGAGAATGGACACTATTCTCAAGCATTATTATGGGCATTAAAAAATAGAAGAAAAGAAGATATTAAAAATATAGCTTTAACAGGACCATATGGTTCGGGTAAAAGTAGCATACTGAAAACGTTTCAAAAAAATTATAAGGGTAAAGATTTAAGATTTCTAAACATATCCCTAGCAACATTTAAAGAAGAAAAGCCTTCTATCGATGAGAATGGTAAAATAGTCAACATTGACAAATCTGAATTATTGAGACTTATTGAAATAAGTATATTGGAACAAATATTTTACCATGAAGAAGATAGTAAAATTCCCGATTCCCGATTCAAAAAAATTAAAAGCTATAGTCTCAAAAAATTGCTATTGTATTCACTAGGCTATTCGCTCTTTATAATAGCAATTTATAATTTTCAAAATACAAACCTTTTGAAAAGTATTTTTACAAATATTACAGTAAATATAAAAATAGCGCTTATTATACACTATGTCGGGATTTTAATAATTGCGTTGGGAATATTTTTTATAATATTAAAATCGGTAAGAATTATTAGTTCCATAACTCTTAATAAATTAGAAATTCAGAATGCTGAGATAGGTGTTGGAGACAATCTTAATAAGTCTGTTTTAAATCATCATATTGACGAGATATTATATTTTTTTTCAATTAGACCATATAATGTCGTCGTAATAGAGGACTTAGATAGATTTGAGGAGACTGATATTTTCACAAAATTACGTGAAGTTAGTCTACTGCTTAGCAATTCTAAGAAAACTCAACACAAAGAAATAGTTTTTATTTATGCTGTCAGAGATGATATGTTTGTTGATAAAGATCGGACTAAATTTTTTGACTTTATAATACCAGTAATACCGGTAATCAATTCTTCAAACTCAAGCGAAATTTTAATAAAGAAAAAAAAAGAATTTGGTTATAATTTAAGCGATAATCTTATTGAAGATATCTCCTTCTTTATTGATGATATGAGATTACTTCATAATATTTGTAATGAATTTTTTTTATATAAGGTAAAACTAAACGAAACATTAAATCAAGATAAATTATTCGCAATAATTTTCTATAAGAATATTTATCCCAATGACTTTATAAAACTCAGCTATAATGAGGGTAATTTGTACAAAATTTTTAATTCAAAAAAAGTATTTGTAAAGAATTTAGTTTCGGATTTAGATTTTAAAATTGAAGAATTGAAACGCAAAATTACGACTTATGAAGATGTATTTATAGATAACATTGCAGAGCTAAGAATGTTATATATCGCTAGAATTATAGAAAAAGTTCCTGCATTCCAGTCTTTCGTTATTAATAATGAAACCGTGACTTTGAATGAAATAGTAAGTGATAAAAATTTTGAATACGTCAAAACAGGTAAGTATAGCTATAATAAACTTGTTGTAAACACATATTACGGAAGTGAGTCTTCTGTTGTTGTTGCCGGTAATACTACTTTAAGCACAATTGAGAAAAGTGTTTTTCCTAATATTTCATATAAGGAAAAAGAAAAAGTGGTGCTTGAAATCAAAAATGGCAAAACTACCTCTTTAAAAAACAAAATTCAGGAGTTAGAAAAGCAAAAATATAATGCTAGAAATTATAGAATAGCACAACTTCTTATATCTGACCAGTTAACAGATATTGAATTCACTGATAGTATTGATAAACATTTAATGACAATTTTATTAAGGAATGGATATATAGCAGAAGACTATTTGGATTATATCTCATTGTTTCATGATCAAAGTATAACACACTCCGATCATAAATTTCACATAAGTATTAAAAATGCTATACAACAGCCTTTTGACTATAAACTTTATAAAATTGATAAACTAATTTCAAAGATTAGCCCTTTTGATTTCGATACAGATTATATATTGAATTACGATATTTTAGACTTCTTGCTTGCTGATACAGAAAAATACACCACTTACATCGATTCAGTATTTAGAAAGCTTAGTGATCAATCCAAAGTATCTATCGAGTTTCTAAATGGTTATTATCAAACATCCCAAAAGCTGGAAAATTATATAAAAATACTTTGTAAAAAGTTCAAAAATATTTGGGGCTTTATTGAATCCAATACCTATTTTAATGATGACACGAAAGATGCATTCTTTAAAAGCATTATGGAATATGCAGATGTTGATGATATCATAGAAATTTCAAAAGAATCATCTCTATTAAAAAATGTTATCGAGAATCCACATTTTCTAAATATTATAAACAACCATGACAAACTTAAAAGTATAATAGAAGTACTAAAAATAAAATTTAAAACAATTGATTTTGAAAGTGCTCCAGAAGAATTATTATCATTTGTTTACAGTAATAATTATTATCATTTAAATATCGATCTGGTAGTCTCTATGATAAAGAAATTTGGCATTTTCGATCAAGTTGAATTTGATACTTCAAATTACTCTGCAATCAAAAACTGCCAGGCAATTCGATTGATTGAATATATTGATGAATATATCAATGAATATGTTTCAAATGTGTATCTAAATGTCATACCTAATAAAAATGAAAAGGAAGTATATCTCCTTAAATTGATTAACGACAAAAATTTAAACTTTGAATATAAAGAAATAATTATTAAACAAACAAATACTAAAATTACAACTCTTTCACTAATTGAAAGCAATACACTTTATCCTTTATTACTTGAAAACAGTAAGTTACTTCCATTGTGGAAAAACCTTCTATGCGATTACAATAATCAAGAAACTAATCAGGATGAGACTGACGAAGATAAAGCTGAAAAAAAAGAAATAGAAATTTCTAAATCTAGTGTTGAATTCATTAATGATATTGAAAATGCTAAAGAATTATCTAAAACCAAAATACCTGTAAAAGTCGACTCCAAGAATATTTATGGTGTATTTTGGAAAAAATTAATACAGACAAACGATATAGACGATCAAGCATATAACTTAATTACAAAATCTAATTCTTGGTGGTATAGTGATTTGAAATTTAAAGCTTTATCTGAAAGTAAAATTATATCACTCATTAATAGTAATTGCATAAATCCTGTCGAAGAAAGTTTTAATAATATTAAAGAAGCCTATAAAGGATTAAATATCCTTTTGTTTGAAAAACGAAAAAATGAATACCTTAAAATCTTAGAAAAATTAATATTTGACAGTGAGGACTTAGAATCAGTTCTAAAATCTACTTCACTAAAAAATTCTGAAAAACAAAAAGTAATTAATTCTTCTTTAGAAGAAAACATCAAAACAGATAAAAATCTACAATATTTAAGCTCAATCCTACTCTCTGATGTTAATTTCACGATAACTGATAATATTTTAAAAGCAATTATACTAAATGGTAATGTGGCCATTCTAAATAAAGTAAAGTTATTTAATAAAAATGCAGATAAATACGATCTGTCATTTATTAATATTTTTCTGAATAAATTGGGAGGAAACTATGAACAGATCATCTACAAAAATCTAAAAGCTAAAATCACAAAAAACGACGATAATTTTCGATTATTAAATATTCTTAAAGATAAAGGATATATATCATCTTTCTCAGATTTAGATTCCCATTTTAGAGTAAATCATAAAAGGAAGTAGAATGTTTTTTTTAGATCTGTACCATAATAGCCTCAACCATGGCAAAAAGAAATGAAAGTACTAATATTACTTTAAGAAATGAATACAAGAAGGAGTTAGTGCTAAGAATGTTCTATTTGAATGAAGATGGTGAAAGTTTGATATATGGTCAAGCAGGAGGAATATTGAAGTATATCGACTCAACATTCTTTCCTAAATTAGAGTACTGGAAAAAAAATAATTGCAGAAAACTTATTTGATACATTAAAAAATTATCTACAAGAGAAAGATGATGAAGAAGAGTTTGCAAAGAAAATCATTGGCACTGTAGATAAATTTAAACCATTCATAAGTCCTTTGGAAGAAACATTAAAGATTAATAATATCGACCCAACTACTTTTGGCTTTACTTTCACTAAACTTAAGAAAACCAGAGTTATTATTACTCATGGAAGTTTAAATTCCATTAAAGAAGACGATCTTCAATCTCAAGTATATTGTTTACGAAAAATAGCAATTTGTTTAGTTTTAGCCAATATGGGTTTTAAAGGTGGTATAACTAAAAATTAATAGTAGAGATTTTAATTATATAGAGATAACTTAAAAATAATTTAACATATCTAAATTAAAGTAACCTAAATTTGCTTAAAATTTTTCTTCAAATGCAATCCATTAAATACAATTTTATATTCATCCTTTACATTATGAAATTTCAAATCTAATTTTTTTGAAGGAATTGCGTAACTTTTACATATCATACTATGGATTCCGACTTTTGTAAACTCGGTTTGATACAGCATTATTATATTTTCATCATCTACCGTAAGTAACTCATGTCCATCATAAGTGATATTTTTTATCTTGTTATATTTAATTTTTCCAAAAATATATTCATCAACCTCGTGTAAATTTTCATCCACTGTAACGATCATTTTAACATTATCTTCTGCAAAAGGAACATAAATAAGATACGAAAGATAGGGTTCAAGCTTGTCTGTAATAAACTTTTTGGACATGCTCAAGTACGGATTATCTTCGATTACATCTAGCTCATTGATATATTGAGCTTTCAAATTATCAGTTCTAAACTTATTCTTAGAATTAAAATAAATTTCATACAATATGCCAGAAACAACCCTATTAACTAAATACTTATTGTTCCTGGTAATAAAATCATCTAGATTTTTAGTTAAAAAATCTATTGCACTTGCTGAACTCCCGCATGCTGCTTGATATATATTTCTTCCAACTACAAATAGGAAACTTTGTTCATCTTTTGTATAATTGAAGTTAAAATTCTTAATATCTGATAAAAATTTTTCAATAGCTGCATTCTGCGTATACCAGTTATATGATTTCAAATCTAGAATTGTTTTAGTTAAAAAATTATTCTCATTCGACAAGTCAATATATTTATCCTGCAGAGCTATATCGTCCAAAAGAATCTCTTGATGTGTATTGTGAACAAACGCAGATTCATCTTTTTGTAACTCTATCTCTTCACTACTAACATTACTATCAATTTCACTCCTTTCAATTTCATTCTCATCAATAATTTCAGATTCGGAAATTTGGGATTTCTTAGTGGGATTTTCTAAAGTATTGATTAATTGCAATGCAATACCAATTTCTATAAAATTTCCTGGTAGTTTTTGGATCAGAATTTTGATTAGATTTGCAAATGAAATTATCTCAATATTTTCAGATCCTGTATTAATAAAAAATTCGTGAACTAACCTTGGGTCTATTATTTTATATGGCTCATTATTATTTCGAGACACTCCATTTTCTATAATTCTAAAAGGAGCATAAACCCAATCATTCTTTGCGTCATTTGTTAGAAACAGAACATTACTCTTCTTAAAACGCTTCGAATATGACAAGATCTCATTCCAAATAATGAGATCTCCACAGTCATTCATTGATTTTCCAGCATCTTGGAATCCTGGAGGAAATTTATGATCATATCTAAACTTTGACGAGATAGAAAGCTGATTGAAAATTGCGTTCAAATCCGTGTCAATGTGACAGTTATTTAGCAATGCTTCAATTTTTAAATGAATTTTCTGAGTATACTTTGCATCCTTTGTTGTCAGAAATTCCATTTTTTTTAATAAATTTTTCAGTTCAGATATATCATTCTTCACCTCATCAATTGATGAATACTTATTAGCCTTAGTTTTATTCTCTGCTAAAGTATCATCATCAATATGCAAATTCAAAAAATCAAAAATATTATTGTATTCATTTGAAATTCTCTTTAACGCATTCAAAGGTGAAAGATAATCCGTCGCATTCCCTCTAATAAATTTATTTGTGTACTCATTTACAACCCAATTCGGAACTTTTATTTTATCGTTATTAATATATGAATTAATCCAGTTAAAAAATTCATCTCTTGACTTACCGTTTAATCTATATAATAGTGCTATAATATTGGTATCAATAAAAATAACTGTCTCTTCGCTTGTGAGCAAATCGTAAATATAATCCTGATGGTCAGAAATGTTGATAATCGATAAAGGAAATTTCATTTTAATTACTTTTTTTACTATTCATTCCGAAATTTGTATTTCAGCATTGTTATTGTAAGCACTAAAGTTCTTAGTATCATAATTTAATTTACTACAATTTGTTTGAAATCGTTACTAATAATATAATATCTTAAAAAGATTAAATTACATATCATTTTCAACGAATAATGAAGTTTTAATGCTATTAGAAAAGACAAATGTATTAACAATCTTTTTATAAATATATAAAAAAAATAAGACGCACTATTTATATATTCGTAAATTGATCATATAATGAAACATATGCCTGCTGAAACTCCCATCCCAAAGCACCCATATAATTCATAGCGTCAACCATTGAATTAAAATCTCTGTTAGATCCGTCATTTTAACACGGTTACTTTCCCAAATTGATGTCGCTTGGCCATAGTCAATTTGGATAAGCACTTTTGTACTTAAAAATTTCGATGTTCCTACAATTTCTGAATAAACATACTTAGGAGTTTCCTGAGCATTAACAATAAGCGCAAAAAGAATTGCGAAAATGAGTACTAGTTTTTTCATGTTTTAAAATATTTAGCTAAATGTAGGGGAAAGAAACCATGATAAATTATGCGAAACCTTTGGTGATAATAGCAATAAAGAATATAGGCACTTTTACCTATTTAGAAATTACGAGTATTCCATTTGATCTGATTATCGGATTCCATAATGTAGAAAACAAACATTGTTTTACTTTTGAATTAATCTTAATCTGTTTTAAGATTAAAAATATTGTTTAACTAATTAATTGCAATGAGCACAATTCAAGCAATCAAGCCAGGACCAAAACCTAAAAAAGAGGACGGTACACCTGACAGAAGGAGAAGCGTTACTCCTCCTAACCAACCGAAACATCCTATATTAGATCCGCACAAACACAAACCCAAGGATTAATGGAATGAGTAAGGGCAGCCGAATATCAGCTGCTTCTTTTAATTATTTTCAATAAAATTAATGTTCCTCAAAAAATTAAAACATCCTTCAAAATCGTATTTTTTATTCCTCAATATTTCCACCTGAAATTTAAGAGGCAGATAGGTTCCCCATTTAGAAACATTAATTAATTTAGGATTTAGCTCCAAATGTTTTCTGACAATATCATTAATTTCGATATCACTCAGACTGAATGATATAATTTTATTAACGGAGTCAGCTTCTGTATTTTGTTTAAAAGTAAAGGAGGATTGATGATCAAAATACTCGTATTCTATTCCTAAATAATCATATATAAAACCAATCGATTTGTTTATTTTAGAACCTGCAAAAGAAAACAATTCTAAATTATTATTGCTATTCATCAATGGCCGCTGAAGCTCAAAATTATTCACTGAAAATACGGAAAATTCAGATCGCATATCATCAAGAATCAACTGTCCGACCTTATCTAAGAATTCATACTGTACATTTGAATATAACACTTGCAGCATTTTCTCCCGTATCCTGTGAGCAGTATCCGCACCGTCACCCAAAAATATTGGTTTCTTTCCGTCGTTGGTGCGAATTACTTCAATCTTGTTCATCTCGTAATCGACATATTTAATCTTCCATATTTTCGCAGACAAAAAAATGTTTTCATTTTCTTTTATCTGTGGACTTAAAGGAAGTTCACCAATTTTAACGCCCTGACTTGACACCTTAAAAAAAGTGGGAGTATGAAACATACTGTAAAAGTCTTTGTGGTTGACAACTTTTTCTCCTTCTACACCGATGATGTATTCGTGACCTAGTTTCTCTAAAAAGTCAATTTCCTGAAGATGCTCAATAATTTCTCTTACATCATTCTCGGAAATATTGCTGAACGTGGAATTTGCAGCTATTTTAGTTAGAAGTTCATTCAGATACAAACCAGAACTTCCTTTTACAATGGACAAAATCTGATGTACTAAAACATCGTAAGGTTTTTCAATAATCTGAATTGGCTCAATATATTGTTCTGAATACAATAACCAGCAGGCAAGCGACTGCAAAAGGCTCCATCGGTCAGTCGAGTACAAATAAAGATTGCTGGCTTTACCTTCCCTTCTACCACTTCTACCAACTCGTTGTATGAGAGATGCAATACTGTGGGTAGCATCGATTTGAACCACTTCATCAACATTTCCAATATCAATTCCAAGTTCTAAAGTTGATGTACAGGAAATACAGAAATTTTCCATCTTTGCGCTTTTTGCAAAAAATTCAACATATTCACGTACTTCTTTATCAACCGATGAATGATGCGAAAAATAATTCTGATGTCCACCAACTCTTTCTGAAATCTTTTTCAGCTTAACAGCAACCTCTTCGACGCGACCTCTCGCATTCGGAAATACCAATATTTTAGAATCCCGAGTTCTGACATACAAATCCTTTAGTAGATCAAGAGGTAACTCTTCGACACTGCCTGCGAAATATTTAAAAAGTGCATTAATGGGTTTTGGCGTATGATCACGAATAATCTTAGTGTTCTCAGAATTCCCTAAATAATCTTTAAGTTCCGCATATTGATTTACATCGCTTACCGTAGCTGATAACCCAACTACACTAAAACGACTACTATTTACTTGTTGAAGCCTGTTTAAAAGCGACTTTAAATGTAATCCTCTTTCAGAACCTAGAAAGGAATGGATTTCATCGATAACAATGTAATCAAGTGAGGAAAAAAGATGATGAATATTTTGAGGTCTGTTTACAAACATCGCTTCTAAAGATTCAGGAGTAATCAAAACAATCCCTTCAGGATTTTTTATCAAATGATCTTTTTGAGCTTTTGATGCCTCTCCGTGCCATTTTGTGACTTTAACATCCAAATACTCACAAAGTTTCTCAACCCTCAAGAACTGATCATTGATCAATGCTATGAGTGGAGAAATATACAAGACTTTCACCCCCTTTTCTTTGAAATTTACTTTCGATAAAATAGGAAGAAAAGCAGCTTCGGTTTTACCTGAAGCTGTTTTAGATATAATAACGTAATTGTTATCCGTACTTAAAATTCTTGGAATACTGGCTTCCTGAATTTTTCTCAGACTTTCCCAACGTTGATCTCTGATGTATTTTCGAATCGGCTCCGATAGTAAATCGAAGGCTGTCATAGCTCTTCAATACTATCTAGAATGGCTAGATCATTAGGTCTCTCGTCAGAGATTTCAATCTCACCGAACAGACGGTTTTTATCTACATCCGGATTTTGTCTGATAATATTTAAAATATTCAAAAAGTCCCTGATCACTTCTCTCGGAGTTAGAAATTCTGAAGCACCGGGTTTATTGAACATTTCTTCCATAAAAGCAGAAATATCATCGTCTGAAACATTGAGTTCTGTTTTGTAGTTGAAATCAAAGATAAACTTCAATTTTTTTAGCAAAACGAATATTTCATTGTGGTCAAGTGGTTGTAATTTGATTACAGGTTGAGCATAGTCTCTTATTTCCAGACTTTCAAATTTATTGCTCTCCAATCTGGACTTTAATGCCTGATAACTAAATAATCCTCTCCTTTCATTTTCAAGGAAATCTTTCGTTCCAGCAAAATTGATGAAAAGATTAGAAACCTTGCCTTGAAAACAATCATTATAAATGCTTAGTATTTTTTCATAATTTTTCTCACGAACAGCAGAAGTAGAAATTTTATAAAGATTAATTGCTTCATCCAAATTAATCATAAAACCACTATATCCCATATTAACAAACAGCTTACAGAAATTCTTCAGCATATCATAATAATTGGTATCGTTGATTATTTCTCTAATACCTAAATCCTGACGTGCTTCAGTCTTCGTAGCATATTCACCCTTGAGCCACTTAAGAGCATTTCTTCTTAAAAGTTCGTCATTATTGATATATCCGTCATAGTATTTCACAATAACAGAACCGAAATCAAAACCACCTACTTCAGTAATCTCATTGACTGTTTTCATGATTGAGTTTCTGATTAAATCTCTATACTGCTCACTTCGGATGTCTGTCAATAAAATTTTGTTTTCTTCAGCTGTCCTGCTAATCACCTGCTCAATCCATTTTTCAAGAAGTATTGGTAATGCCCCTCCTTCGGGTTTAGTCTGAATGGCTATATTATCCATAATAGATGAATATAAAATAACGCTTTTACCATCATTGGAATATAATCTGTTATCAGGCGTAAAATCTGCGTTTGCGACAACAAATTTCTGTTTCATTGCAACTGTATTTAGAAGATGCAGCATAAATGACTTACCGCTTCCAAAATCTCCAATCCAGAATTTGACGATACTGTGTCCGTTCTTTACCTCTTCCAGTGAACTTATTGCCGCATTAACTTCTTCAGACCTGCCAACAGCGATATGTTGCACTCCGATTTTTGGAACAACTCCACCGGTCAGAGAATTGATAATCGATGTAGCTTCTTTTGTTTTAATATTACTAATCATTGTTAAGTAGTTTTTTAAAATATTCTTTGTTTATGGTATAATACCCTTCATCTTCCTCAATCAAAACATCGTCTAACACATCATATAAGATATCATTAATAGATTCTAACGTAGCACTGACAAACAACTGCTTAGTTCTCATATAATCTTCAAAATCGGATTGTAAAACGCTCATTCCGTTCTTTTCAAAATAATCTAAAACTTCTAACTGGGTATCGTTTAAATAAAGGTTTTGCACATATTTTGAAGAAACGTCATTATCAAATGATTGTATCACATTAAACTGCAAATCACCATCATCCTTTGAAATCACGTCTGATACTTGTACATCTGGCACTTCATTTTCCTCAGCGAGCAAGTCTCCCAGTTTTTGGGAAGTTTCAGAATCTAATCTTTGAACACGATCTATAGCAGATCGATCGATGATAATTTTTTTTCGCTTTGGGAGATAGATTTTATCAAGGCTGTCGATAGCAATTTTTAGATTTTTATTAAGAATAAACTCATTTATAATATTTTCAAACTCTTCAAATTGTTTTGAGTTTGAAAAAAGGTTTTTCTGAATACTCTTTGTAAGCTGTTTTCTGTCAAACTTATTGCTGTTAAGATCTTTTTCTAAATAAAGGAAATATAATCTCAGAGAAGCATTTTTATCGTATGCACTGATAAATTTTGAAGCTTCGAAATAAATAGTATCCAATGAAGGATTTTTACTATTTACCTCTGCTAACCTTTCAATCTCTCTCTCAAATGACACCGAATTACTATAATCGGATATAATATTTTCATATCTATCTTTCCATCGATTGGTATTGGTTTCATTCAAAATTATATTTGTCCGATGATCAGCGTCTAAAACTTGATGTTTATTTATTTCAAGAAAAACATCTGCTTTTGATACTATTTTCTTGTAATGTTTATCTGCTATCTCTGGTTTAGTATATTTGAAATCAGTATTAATTTTACGTTTTATTGAATAAACATCGCGAACGTTATTCTCACATAGCTTTAAAAGATGGTTTAAGATTTCCGTTTGAATTGATTCAAAAGTATATTTGTAATTCAAACTATCTCGCCTATAATTATATTCTAAAACAATTATTATTTCAGTAATCTCATCAATCACAGAAGAATAAGCTCGGTTAACTGGTTTACACTCCTTCTCTAGAAACTCTACCGTTCTCATTAATTGCTTTAAAATTTGAATACGGCAATAGTCAATCTCATTAAAAACATTATCATTAAATGATAAGTGATTGAGAAGTTTACATTGATCTTCGGTAAGGGAGAGTTTTTTTAAGTATTTATGACCGATTTTCCACTCATTATACTCATGAATATTATTAGTATTTTTATTGTTAGAAATTGGCTGTTCTCCATAATTAATTTGAACTTCAGACATGTCTGAAACATCAATTATAAAATCATCTCCTCTTGATGAATTAGGATATGAGTTTTCCATTAGCGATGGTTATAGTTTTTACTAAGATAATAAACTTTTATTTAAAACCACTAATTTTGGTTATCAGCATATTTACCTATTATAAGAGGTGTTGCGGGCTTCAGGTTCTTTTTATTTTCGGGATTAACACCACCCACTGTAAAAAAATCAACTTTATTTTGAAATTTTGAATAGTAAACCTCGTAAGCGTCATCAATAGAAAGTGTATCTGTTCTCGTTATTTTTTTAAAATATTTAAACTTAACTGAATCTAGTACTAACACTTCGTGTTTAGGATTTAGATCAACTGCAGTAGTTAGCCGATACTCTGTTCCGTTCCAATACATATGATCTTTCTTTTGGAAACATCCATTGAATTGAGCGAAAGAACCGCCAGCAATCAATACGCTGATGAAACCTAAACTCATCCCCTTATTATTTCTAATGAAATCCGGGATTTTTATAATATTCTGAATGTTTACATGTAATCCTCCACTTAATATCTTCGATAGATCTTGTAGTCCAAAAGGTCTGTGTATAGATCCACCAGTTTCCTTGTCAAGAATAAAATCATTCGGATTACTAAAATGCTCAAAACAACTATATCCAAGGTATTTACTGAATGAGTTCAAGATATATGAATCAATCTCTCTGCTTTCTTTTTTAACATTTTCTGATACAAAGGCATCATAATAACGTATGAGTGTACGCTCTGAAATTTTAAAGTCTAACTTTTCCTCTAGCTTGATAACTAAATACTCAGACAAACCATTTTTTTTACTCTTACCAGACTCCTGTTTTGCTTTATCGAAGACTTCCTGTATCAGTTGTTTTTTTGTAGACATACATGATTATTAAGTTATTACAAAAAAAGCGATTATTTTTCATAATACACTGCGGGATACCGTAAAATGACATTTTCAATCGATAAATAAATTTTTATCGAATTTATTTCTGACTATTTATTTGTAGATGTCAAATCTTTGTCACACGCTGTCAGAGATCTGTCAATGTTTTAGCCTCTATCTCATCGTTACTTTGCCATAGAAATCAGTGAGAAACTAAACAAACATCAACAATCTGATTTCTGAATATCTGAGAAAACGGAGGATTCATCTCCGGGTTGGGAAGCAGAGGTTTCTCTTTCGTTTTCAAGGGTTTCACTTCCCAAAATTTAAGAAGCGCTTCTTTTTTCAAAAACGTGTAACACCGCCTGCAATCAGTTTTGCGGGGAAGAACACCAATGTCAATTTTTAAATTTTAAAACAGTGATACAACTCTTATTAATGCTATTAGGCTTAGCATTCGGAAACCAAAATGGAAATACATGTAATAACAACGGTACGAATAACGTAGAAATACAGTCTGGCGGTACAGGAACCGGGTTTGATCCCGGCACAGGAACTGGAGGAGATGATGGGACTGGAGGGCCAGGAGGACCGATTGGAGGAAACACAGGTCAGACGCCACCTCCGACACCAAGACCTTAATTAATTTAAAGAAGACAGATTGCATAGATCTGTCTTTTTTTATAATTTGCAGTCAAACTAACTTACTGTGAAAAATGCTTTTAACCTATTCATCATACTTTTCATTTTACAGAACTGTTTCGAAAAAAAGAAATCCGAATATATCTTTGGTCAAGATAATTTCTACTATGCTAATGCACGCAAATTTCGTGAGAAAGGCAAAACAGATTCGGCATTTTATTATTACAACTTAGCAACGGATGAATATCTTAAAATTAATGATTCTTTAGGAGCTTCAAAATCTCTTATCAACATGGCCATTATCCAATGCAATAATGGAGATTATTTTGGAAGCATTGAAACTTCGCTAGAAGCAAACAGTTTTTTGGAAGCAAAAACCGATAGCATTTCAAGAGGATTTCTCGCAAGTAATTTTAATAATTTAGCTGTTGCATCAAATAGTCTTAAAAATTATGACGAAGCAGAAAAATTTTACAAGCTTGCTTTAAATAATGCAACGGAGCTGCAGAATAAATATGTTTATTATAATAATGTTGGCGACGTATTAATAACAAAAGGCTTATATAAAAAAGCATTACCATATTTAGATATTGCATTAAAGACAAACGATAGTTTGAGTTATGCTCGAGCACTAAATAATTGGGCTCGTGCAAAATTCTTAGACAATCATAATTTTAATCCTATTCCCCACTATCACAAAGCTTTTAATATTCGATTAAACAATGGCAATACCATTGATTTGAATTCTAGCTATGCGAATTTATGTGATTATTACAAAGAAATTGATTTCGACATCGCCTTGAAGTTCGCAAAAAAAATGGAAAATGCTGCGATAAAAGCTAAAAGTTCACAGGATCAATTACAAGCTTTGAAAAGATTAATTATGCTGGATAAAAAAAATTATCAGCAGAATTTTCGACTTTTTACTGAGCTTACTGATCAAGTTCAATTAAATGGCAATAGAGCTAAAAATCAGTATGCATTGATACGCTATGGTGTAGAAAAAAGTAAAGCTGAAAATAGCATCCTTAAAGTTGACAAGCTTGAATCTCAAAAAAAACTGATTTATTTAGTTATTGCAGTAGTTGGATTACTCACCATAATTATAATTGGTAACATATCTTATAAGAAAAGAAGAAAAAGACTTGAACAAGAAAAAGAATTAGAAGTAAAAAATACCGAATTAAAATATTCCAAAAAAGTTCATGATGTAGTAGCCAATGGAATCTATCAGGTGATGACAAAATTGGAGAATAATCTGGATATCAGCCGGGATGAAACATTGGATGATTTGGAATATGTGTATAACCGATCCAGAAATATATCCTATGACAGTGCTGAAAATAATACTGAATCTGAAGATTTCAATGTAAAGATTAATAAATTATTGGGATACTTTTCAAGTAATGATGTTGGTACCATTTTAATTGGTAATGAGATTGAGGTTTGGAACGATATTTCTGATGCTAATAAGGCTGAAGTCTATCAGGTTTTACGTGAATTGCTGATTAACATGAAAAAGCATAGTAAGGCAGATCGTGTCACTTTGAGATTCGAAAGAACTTTTGAAAAAGTCAAAGTTTTCTATTCTGATACAGGAATTGGAATCAATGATGAAACTATTTTAAAAAATGGTGTGCGTAATATGGTAAACCGTATTGAGAATATGGGTGGGTCTATTACTTTTGAAACTCAAACTGAAAAAGGACTGGAGGTAAAATTTTCTTTCCCTATTTCATAAAACAAAAAATACTATGTTTAAAAAAGTTTTAATCGCAGAAGATCATGAAATTCTCAATTTATCTGTACAAAGGACAGCTGATGACTTAAAAATTCCAGTAGTAGACTATGTGCATTATTGTGATGATGCTGTAGAAAAAATTAAAAAAAGTTTAAGGGAAAACAGTCCCTACGATCTTCTTATAACTGATCTTTACTACGATACCGATCATAGAGAACAAAGAATAAAGGATGGTCGAGAGATGGTTAATGAAATCCGTAAAATCCATCCTTCTCTAAAAGTAATATTTTTTTCTGCTGAAAATAAGTCAGGAATAATAGATTCGCTATTCAATGATTATAAAATCAATGGCTACGTCAGAAAAGGAAGAAATGATGGAAAAGAATTGAAGAAGGCGATTGCTTCTGTGTTTGATGGTGAAAACTATCTAGCTCTTGAAGCGAGACAAGACGTGAAAAAATTTAACAGTTATGAATTTTCTTCTTTCGATGTTACTTTAATTTCCCTTCTTTCTCAGGGAATCCTACAGAAAAATATTCCTACATATCTAGCAAATAATAATATAAAGCCTAACAGTCTTAGCAGTATAGAAAAGAGATTGAATGTTCTGAAAGAAGAATTGGGAATTAATAACAATGAACAACTTATTGCATTCTGTAAGGATTTGGGAATCATCTAAAAATTATGAGATTTTATAAATACCCATAAACTTTCTAATGTATAAAAAGTTTTTCTTTTATGGATATCCGTAATTAAAGCTACTATTATCTAAATACTTTTGAAATGTTAATCGATAAAAATTAAAATTTTATGAAAAAGTATTATGTAAACAAAAATGCTCAAAGCAATGGAGATCACGAGGTTCATCAAGAAAGTTGCAGGTATCTTCCTTTGTTGGCCAATCGTCAGTATCTAGGAGAATTTTCAACATGTGAAAGTGCAGTGAAGGAAGCTAAGCGATATTACAATCAATCAAATGGTTGTAAAACATGCAGCCCAACTTGTCATACAAAGTAAACTTAAACACTGTGACATGAAAAAATGATCTTCGACACTGTGCTGGGGGACTTTTAATATCTGTAAGCAGAAATTCTCAAAACGACAACTTCGGAATTTTCTAGCGTTCAACAGAAGAAAAGAAATCTAAATGCCGTAAAAATACTGCAAAAAAACAGCTTCTAAAGGGCGTACCTACAACGGATATCCTCTCATTGTAGATCCCTCTGGTAGCTATTATTACCCTGGAAACAGCAAGGAGTATATTGAACTTTCCTATTGCGCAAGCTGCAATTAATCTATTTGAAATCAGTCCTCAGTTTTTGGGGGCTGATTTTGTTCTCACTCTTCACAAGTATCATATTTTCAACCAATCATCTCTTATTATGGTAAACCATAATTTTTAGATAGCCTTTGTTATTAAATTTGAACACAGAATAATAACCCACTAAAAATTCGATACCATGACAACAATTGTACAGGATTCTTTATCTGACGCAGATGAAATTCTATCAAGAATAAAAACTGAACTTCTCAATGCTCAATCAGAGATATTGGTGGCAATGGCTTGGTTTACCAATCCAGAACTTTTTGATATCCTGGAAAAAAAGGCCGCTGAAAAAGTGAACATTTCGTTGATTATTTCTGATCAGCCTGACAACGAAAAGTTAAATTTTGAATCATTGCGCAAAATGGGCGTGAAGTTCAATCGCATTAAAAATATAGGATATGGTATGATGCACCTTAAATTCTGTATCATTGACAGACAGATTGCAATATCTGGATCATACAATTGGTCAAATAATGCAAAAAATAACCACGAGCAGGTGTTAGTAACAACTTTCCCTAAAACGGTCGATGAGTTGGTGACTACATTTTTCAAGATTGAAAACAGAATCAAGAAAATTAACAATGGAATCAGTATGGAAGATATTGAAAAAGAGGAGCAATCAGAATGGAAAGAAAAGTTAAATGACTCTTCTGAAATACCTACACTTTCAAAAAAAGAAGAGTTGAGTTTTCAGGAGAAATCATTAAAAGACTTTCAGGATGTTTTAACCAATATTATTGCCACTGAAGTAGGATCTTTTGATAAAAATCTTCTTAAAGCAAATGCATATCAGAGAGCGAACGAAAACCAAGGTGACCACCAGATTTTACCACAAGCTCTCGATAGCTTGTACTCTAATTTTATCAACGATATTGAAGTCATTGAAGAAAAAAAGACTCGCCTTAAAACAAAAATAGAAGAACAGCAAAAATTAAGTATCGGAAATGTAGAAATCAGAACAGAAAATGAGATTGAGAGCCTTACATCCAGACTTAATGCTGAGACTAAAAATGCACAGGATCTGATTAATACGTTGGACAAGTCTACCGATGAGAAAAAATTCACCATTAAATCCAATACAGATACTAAAATTCCTTTTCTTCAAAATAAAATAGACTTAGTAAGAAAAAAAATCATTGATCTTAAAACAGATATTGTTAAACCTCCTCTGGATGTTTTTTTAATGACAGTACTAGGAATCTTATGTACTGCAATCCTTGCATATATCTTTGTATTTTATTCATCTGTAGCATATATATTTATTTTCTCAAAGGAAGACACTATGGCTGTCTTAGATAGTGGAGCTATGCCGACATCAACAGAAGTTTTTGACCCTAATGCCTTTACTAAAGCTTCTGCTAAAGGATTTGGCGGAATGCTGTTTTTGATCTTATTTGTATTCATTCCCGTTGCTCTTGGAATGATGAATTTATTTTTAAAGAATTCTAAATCACAAAATTCAGTTGGAAGTCCAGCGAATAGTAGATGGAATATCGAATCTTACATCGGCATACCTTTAATTATTATTGTTGATGGCTTCATGGCATATAAAGTAGCAAGAAATATAGATGAAATTAATTATCTCACAAACCAGACTGATCGTAAGATGTCGTTCTCTGAAATAATTTTTTCTGAAAACTTTTGGCTTGTATTTATTCTTGGAACTTTAGGTATCTATCTTTTAAAATTAATTGTAAACAAAATATATTCTTTGATTCACGAACGCAGTACAACTCATCAACAGCAAAAAATAAAGTTTTCTATTGAAAATTTCGAAAATGAAATTGCGGAATTTGAAAATCAGATTATGGCAGTTAAAAAAATAAATGATGGTTTAAGCATCGAGATTCTTGCGATGGAAAGAGATAAAAAAGAATATGAAAAATTAGCTCAAAATCTACCATTAGAATGCAACAGAAAAATTGGCACCTTACGCAATGCCTTTTTATCATTCAGAGAAAAAGTCGAAAACCTATCTCAAATTTATAAAAGTCAGGTAGATAATGATAAGCTACCGCTTTCTAGAGCTGAAATGGAAAATAGAATTAATATTTTCATGGAAGGATGGAGTAAATACCTGTACGAACTATTTGCTGTAAAAAAAGCAGAAATTAAAACATCTGAAGCCATTAACGAATGTGAAAGTTGGTTGAGAGGGATCAGCCTTCAGAAAAATTTAACCACCGATTTTGCACAAAACTAATTTTATAAAAATGAAAACATCAACATATTATATATTTCTTGTGATATCATTACTGACAACTATCTCATGTTGTAAGGAAGATAATCAAATCAAATACACATATAAAAAAAATTATAATATACTTCTAGTTCCTGATTTATCCAATAGGATTAATCAATCTATTCATCCTAAGCCTATTCAAGATACTGCGATAATAAACACCATATTGGATAGTATTCCTCAATTTTTAAAAACAGGTAATCGAACCATAAACCAATTAGATATTTATAAAATTGACTTTATAAACCGTGGTATTTTAAATGAAAAAACATTCAGTAATTCTACTTTTGAAATCAGTTTTTTAAAATTCAAAAATAAACTTAAGGAGGCTTCTGAATATAAAAGAGATCATTTAAAATCAGATATTTCAACATTAAAAAGAGAGACTGCAAAAGTATACTCTTATGCCTCAATCCAGAGTTCAGGATCAGATGTCTGGAACTACTTTAATGAAACGATACACTCCTCACTATCAAGCCAGATTGATACAGTAAAAGTCTCAAATTGTAGTAGAATCATATCTAAAACAAAAAATAAGGTTGTCTTACTAACAGATGGATACATTGAAACAATTAATAAAACAGCGGGCTATCAACTTAATCAGGATCTAATTACAAAATTGAGAACTGAGTTTCTTAAAAGTAAATCTAGTGACCTGCAAAAGTTCATCCTATCAAACCCTCAATTTTTAATTAAAAAAATAAACAACGATCTTAAAAACACAGATGTTTTGGTTTTAGAAGTAACTGACAGATCTTTAGACATTAATGGCGTGGCACGATTTCATCCGACCGATTTGGAAATCATCAAGATTATCTGGACAGATTGGTTGATCAAATCCGGAGCAGATCATGTACAAATACATGCAGCTTTATCGAATAGGAAAGATGTTCATACTATCTTGAAAAACTTCATAGAAAAATAAATAAAATTTTCAATAACTCAACATAATAACAGTAAAAACTATCATCATGGCTTGGTCATATAGAAAAAGAATCAAAATCGTACCTGGTGTGCATCTAAACTTCAGCAAAAGAGGTATCTCAACAAGCATTGGAATAAAAGGAGCTAGTTTAAATTTCAGTTCTTCAGGAACCAGATTAAACACGAGTGTTCTGGGCTTCTCGAATTCATATAAAATTTCAAGCTCTTCATCACAAAGATCTAAACAACCACAATCTTACCCACTTCCTGTACCTGATTATAATCAAAATCTCTCTGATAATATTTTCAGTGCTGATGTACACGAAATCACATCGCAAGATATGTCAGGAATTAAGAATCTATATTGGTAGCCCAAAGGCAAAAAACTGAATTAGAAACAGATTTAAAGAAAATAAAAAAAGCATTAACCTTTTCTAAAACAAAAAAGATTGTAAGCTATATTTTGATTTACGGTTTTATTGATAAAAAGGTGATTCAAACAATCAATCAAGATATTATTGCTCAAAAAGAGGCCATTATTGAAACACAAATTGTCATTGATAACTCTGCAATTAATATCGATGTTCAATTTGATGATCTAACAAAAAGAAAGTACGACCGTTTTTATAATGCATTTAAAAACTTAAGTAAATCTCATCGTATTTGGGATATTACGGGTGCACATTTTCAAGATCGTGTTGCAGCAAGATCTAACGCTAGTACATTGGTAAACAGAAGAGAAATTAAACTAGGGTTAAAATCACTTCCAATAATAAAATCTAATTACGAAGCTTTATATTTCCAAAATATAAATGGAGCAGATTTTTACTTCTATCCCACTTTTGTAATGATGTTTACCAATAATCAAAACTTTGCAATCATTGGAATCGATGAGCTAAATCTAATCAGTACATCCGTTAGCTTTACTGAAACATCCTCGGTTCCGAGAGACTCTAAAATTATCAGAAAAACATGGGCAAAGGTTAATAAAAATGGTACCCCTGATAAGAGGTTTAAAAATAATTATCAGATACCTGTTGTTCAATATGGCAGAATAAATTTATCGACTTCAACTGGTGTGAATGAAGAATATCAAATGAGCAACTATGAGTTTACTCAAGAATTTGGAGATGCATTTAAGGAATATAAAATTTTATGTAAATCAATTGGTACTAGCAGCTATTGAAAACTAAATAAAAATTTAAATAAGACATAATGAAGACTTGCGTCAGATCCCTGACGATCATAAATGATTACCAGCAAAATTTTTAGAGTAGAATTTAGTTTTAAAAGTATCTCTATAAAAAATTCTAACTCTTTGCAACCTTTTTTAAAAAACATAGAAAAGCCAAGACCCGGCCATGTTTTAGAAATGGGTTGCTCCAAACTTTGCAAAAATGCATTTCCGACCAAAGGGAAGAGTTGCATTTTTGCCGCCCGATTTTCATCAGCCATCTATTTTTTTTTAACTCCAACAAAACAACCTACAAAGTCGATTGACTTTGTAGGTTGCTAAAAATTGTCATTCAATGTATTTCTTTCTTTTCCTCTACACCTTCAAAAAGCTTTTAAATCTCCCCTATTTCTTCTTCGGATTCTTAAAAGAAAACTCAATCTTCCCCATCCTCTTATCAAAACTCATATATCCCTGATATTTCTTACCATTCTTATTCAAAAGTCCACTAATATATGCCGTCTCCCCTGCTATCAACTTATCCATCTGCCATTTCCGAAGATACTTCCCTCTGAAAATAGTAGGAACTTGTCTTTCAACAGTAGGCTGAACAACTCCACCATCAAAACCCTTCAAATTCTTCTTAAACAAAAATTCAATCCACTGCTTATCCGCATTAAACTGCACCGTGGCAGAAAAAAGCCTTCCTTTCTTAGACAACATATTTTCAATAAACAAAGGTTTGCCATCACGAAGAATCTTCACCTGTCCCAAATTCAAAGTCACCCCACAAATCACCGCAGGAATCCTTACAAACTCCATCCTCAAAGGAATCAATTCATTCGTCAGCCTGTCCATGCTTATCAACGAAGGAACCACTTCTTCTGTCCACGAATCAACAAGACCGACTACCCTTCCCATGTTCCCCGACTTCAATAAATTCAACTCATCCTCCTTCGTAAACTCATACCCCATAAACTTCTCCTTAAAATTCGGTTTCTCAAGAACCCTGTGAATGCGAACAACCACTTCCCCACGATCATCCAACCTTAACTGCAACCGTACATCGACCATACATTCTGAATACTCATCACTCAGCGGTATCGTAATTAACATCGGAGTCTTATATCCTTTCAACAAAGATTCCAATGCTCCTAAACTTTCCAACTTTTCCCGATCAAGACCTATCTCAGCCAACGATTCCCAAGGAACATCTTCCATTTGAAAACTGTATTGAGAACTATGATTGATCACAGATGACTCATTATTAAAACCACTGTTCACAACAGAAGACTCCCTGTATATATACTTTTTATTTCTGATAGTATTAACCGCCTCAATAGAAACTTCAAACTCTTTTAAATTATCTTTCTCTACATCCGAAGAGCCATCAATATACTCCTGCAAACCTCTCGCAGTTTCCTGCGCCTCATATTCCCTCACTTAAAAAAACGAATACTCCGCAGGATTCTTCAGCTGATGATAAAAATCTACATAGAAGTCCATAAAAGAACCTGCTGAAGAATCAATCCGCATGACCGTATCAACTAAGCTACTGTCTGGTCTAACATCTATTAAATTTCCATATTGATTGACAGCCTGTACAATTCCAACGGAATTACTACTATGGCGAAGTACCAGTAAAGTGCTGACTTCTGAAATTGCTGTATGATTTCCTATATTATTCATAATGATGATATTTTTTTTAATATTTTGATTGTATTTACTATTATAGTTTTCACAAAGGATCATTAGTTCGCAGAGAGCCATTCGCTCTACTATTTGCTCTAAAGAAACTCTATTGAAATGCTTTAAAGCTATTTCAAAATCTTGCCGTAAGCCGACATTTAAAACAGTATGAAACGAAGCCCTTTGCCAATTTATTTGGGAGTATGTTTGTAGATCCTCTATTGATATTTCTTTCCTGTCAGGGCTTCATTTCTGATATCAACTACATACAGTACTGTAAATTTTCCAGAAATTTCTTTCCTCTTTTTGACTCTACAAATGCATTGCGTATTTTTGCAGTTCGATCTTCTCGATTTGATCCCGACCAACTTTTCAGATAACGAACACTATTGAGAAATTCATCAGAAATCCCAAACTGAAGGCAAAGCAGCATTGAACCCATTTCGGCTATTAATTCCTCAAAAGAATAACTTGCTTTATCATCATGCCCGTGCAGATTTCTGTTTAATCTGTTCTCGTGACCAGTCCAGTGTAAAATTTCGTGAAACAGCGTGCTGTAATATTTTGAAACCGAAATAAAATATTGCTTTTTCGGAAGCATCACAAAATCAGATCCCGGAGAATAAAAAGCAATTTCATGAATAGAATAACGCAAATTGAGATTTCCATTTTTGATGATACGGTAAACGAACGTTTCGCAATTTTCCATTTCTAAAATTTCCGATTTCGCATGATCTTCAATGACCAGACTGGTTTTAATTTCTTCCAAATTTTCGATCTGTTCAGCATTAAAAACAACATAATTTCTGGCACATGGAATTTTAACAACCTTTCTTTTTTCATCATCATTCATCTTTGCAACAACTTCGGCACTGATCAATTTTCCGCTTTCCTTATCTTTAAAAACATAGGTGAAAAATTCGATTAAGCATCCATTTGAACCTTTCTTTAATCGTCCTCCTGCTTTTACAATACTGTTAAAAGTGGCATATCTTGCCGATGAAAATTTCTTCACGATCGTATCCAAATAAAGCGCTAAAATATTGTAGCCCTGATAACGTGTCCCCGTAAACAAATTCGAGGGATATACAGCGCTCAGATCACTGTACATTTCCCAATCTTCTGCATTGACTTTATCAAGGTTCTCCAAAATTCTCTAAATAAATAAATCAGGTTTACCTTCCTTTTTGCCAGATGAAACTTTTTTGTTTTCTGTAATATTTTGCATGATGTTACTTTTTAAATTAATACTAAATTGCTTTGAAATAATGTGATTTGATAGTCTTTATCACAAATGACCCTCATCGAGAAAAGAGTAATAATGCTCAGAAGTCAAAATAATGTGATCGAGTACAGAGAAATCTAAAAACTTTGCAGCTTCTTTGATTTTCTCCGTTATTTTAATATCTTCTATTGAAGGTTTCAAATTTCCCGAAGGATGATTGTGGGAAACAATGATTCCCGAAGCATTGCAAAGAAGTGCCGCCTGCATAATAATTCTCACATCCACCAATGTAGAAGAAATACCGCATTCAGATATTTTCTTAATCCCCAGCACCTTATTCGCCTGATTCAGATACAGCGCAAAGAAAGATTCCCTGTAATCCATTTTCTCCGCATCAAAATGTTCCCTAAAAACATCCACCGCATCCACTGATGATGATATAGACCTTTCACAATATCCCTTTCTTGAGTAGCTCAATTTAATTTCGTTGACAATATTGAATTTCATATTTCCTGCTCCGAGTACGGCGGAGACCTATTTTTCCCGCACTTACAATTAAAAACCTGTAATTGCAGCTTGAAGGAAACTTTGACTTTTCTTATCTTTTACCTGCTCATATCATCTGATAAATTGATTTATACTAACATCTGAAGAATTGGTTTACAAAAGAATCTGATTAAACGATTTGTAAGAATCTGATCAATTGATTTATACCAACATCTGATGAGATGATTTATACCAAGAGAATAATAAGGATCAAAAGTTCAATGAACTGCAATTGCATCTTGTGAGGTTTCTGACTTTTTCTATGCAGATCACCATTCAGGCAGGCACAAGGAAAACTGCAATCAATTCCTTGAAAACAATAAGAAAGAACATTGATGAAAGCTTGAAATATTTTTGCGGAGGTTCTGGGATCTCCGATCCCGGATACCCAAAAAGATTTTTTTCCGCAGTGACCACGGAATATATTTGCTATAGAAAATCAGGTAGCCTCATATGGAATCATTGTCGTTGAAATAAGATCTGTTTATGAAAAGTCAATAAAAAGAATGTTGCGGAGGTTTTAAAAGTAAAGAAATTGGTTCAAGAGCTATAACTGTCAGAGAATAATAGTTGAATTCAGTACTTCATTTCAAACAATGATAAACATCTACAATGATGACGTATGTCCATTTGATTATGGTCTGAGTTAGAATGTAAATTGAATATGTAACGGGAATTAGTATTGTCGAACAAAAGTTTTTGATAAGATTAGTGAATATTTTTCCTCAGATCCATAAAATATGATCCAGACGGTAAACCTACTATCCAAATAATTTAAAAAGCAGAGAGAAAAGCCTGGAAGAAATTTTTGACCCTATCATTCAACTTCACAAAAAAGTACGATGATCCAATTAAAATCATCAAACATCAGTTTTATACTGACTGTTTTTATAAATTTGTAAAAAGCAAAGTAACGCAAAGCCACCTAATTTAGGATCAATATGCGCTATATTGTAGCGTATATAAATAGGTTATGCGCAAGCATTTCCAAGCATAATCCATAGACTGAACAATGAAAAAATTATTTAGTGCAATTAGGAAAAAAGAAATTAGCGAAGTGTCTAAAATTCTCGACAAAAGTCCAGAATTAGTAAATTGTATCGCAAAAGGAATATCCAAACGAGATGATGGAGAAATTCCTTTACAAACAGCAATTAAAACTGGAAACTATGACATAGCTAAACTATTAATTGATTGTGGAGCTAATGTAAAATTTATGGAAACAGAAATTGAAGATGAAGAATGGAGAAAACCAGTTTTACATTTTGCAGTTGAAGCAGTTATCGCCAATTCAAGAGACGAAATTTACATTCCTAAATATAGTCCACAAAATAAATCTGGATTTTTAGGATTATTAAAAAAAGACCAATGGACAGTAAAGAGTGAACCGACAAAAAATTATCAAGAAGCATTTAAAATTATGAAATTGCTCATAGAAGAAGGTGCTGAAATTCATTCAACTAACACAACTAATAATTATAAAATCAGTGCTATCGAATTTATTTGTAATCGAATTGAATATTATAAATTTGACCATAAAAGACCATTTGTTAAAGAAACTTTAGATGATTTGTTGCCAATGTTTGAATTATTTAAGATAACGAAAATTACTGACTTTGATTTGCCTAGCATTAGTCCAAAGGGAAATACTGTTTATCAGAGCTACGAAAATATAATTGACCAAATTTTTAGCTAAAAATATGCCATCAGTTAACATAGGCTTTGCAATAGTGAGGCGAAACTCCAAAGTTCAACAGTATTTCTTCGATTGAGCTTTTGTGGAAAATTAAAGATTTGTCCTTCGATTGCCCCACCATCGCAAAGCCCCAAAATGCTACCGATAAGCGTATCGCAACACAGAACGAAACAAAGAACATAAACTGAAAAATGATTTCAACCAAAGAACTAAATTTACCCGACAGACAAAAATTACAGACAATCTGCAAAGCAATTTCTGTTTTAGACACAATTCTCTCACAAGAATGGGAATATCGTTATTATTCATACAACAATAAATGGGCAGACGATGAAGAATTTAGCGAAATGCGAAACGGTTCTGGCGACCAAATGCTGATTTTATTTAAACAAGGCGGTTGTGTAATAAATGGATTTGCTCACGAATATCAACAACAAGAAAAGCATAAACTAACAAAAGATTTACCTTCAATTTTTGACGAGTTTATTTTTGGCGAACCTGTAAAAACTATTGGAACAACTTTTTGTATCTGGACAACCGAAAACAAAAATTGGCAAACCGGACAAATAGAAAATGACGAAGACAATTCAAAAGAAATGTTGAATATTTTTGACGGGAATCCGCAAACTTATGTTGATTGGGCGACAGAATATTTTGACGAAAGTTTTATAGAAAATGGAATACCATTGCAAACGGTGACAGAAGTTTATAATGGAAAAACTCTGACAAAAGAAATGGTTTTGACAATCGTTGAAGAGCTTGAAGACTGGGAACAACTTGAAGACGACTTAAATAAAATTGACTATCCGTATAGTTTTAACTAAACGAAAAAAACGCTGCTGGTAATAAGGGTTTGCCAAAAGCGGAGCTGAAGTGCTTAGATTGAGCATTTGTGCAAGGTTTTTTTTTAAAAATAAGCTAGAACCAGTTTGAACTATTTCAGTTTCTCACTATCTGAAAACGAGAATAAATAATGGTGAGTATAAAATCATTTGTAAATCAAATACAACAAATATGAAAAGTAAGATAATTTTAGTCCTCGTTCTTTTTTTCACCCTTATTCTAAATTCATGCGAAAAAAAGATAAAAAATGACCCAATAGCAGTTAAGGATAATTCTTTACTGCAGACCAAACTTTTAAATGAAACCAAAAAATTTAATGCACTGGCAAAAATAGACAGCAGTAATTCAAAAAAGCTTGAGGAAATCAAGCTCAGGTATAAAAGTATGGTAGATTCCATAGGATTCTGTCAAAATTGGAAAGGAAAGTTGACCTTACTTGACCTGGATGAAGTGGATACTTACTCAAGCGATACGGTTGTGATGAGAGTGGGAGTGGAGAATTTTTATGACAAAGGTTATCAGGATTATTTTTCCTTTATGCAGGTGAAGGCTATTCCTAAAAATGGAAAATTGTATGAAAAACTGAGCCGCATTAAAGAAAATAGCGAAGTCGTTTTTAGCGGTAGATTACTAAATGCAGGTTTGCACGATATGTCCCCAGGTTACGAGTTCAGCAATTTTAATATTGAAACTGAATTTTCGGATATCAGAGCATTGGATCAGTAAAGGTAAAGTACTGAACAAATCAATTAATAAAAACTATAATTTTTACCAGGAAAACATAGTGTTATTCGGTTTCGGATCGAAGATCAGTTATAGCCTATAATCTTATGACTTAAGACAAATTTTCGACTTATTGATTTCTTCGGGTGCAGACCTTAATTATTCTGCAACTACCAGAAAATCTGTTGTTGAAATGAATAAAAAGCTTTTGGAACAATTAAAAATTGAGATCTAGCCAAATACAATCAATCCTGCCAACTTAAATAATGACAGATAATAATTACACCGTTTTCAGACGCAATTATGAAGATCACATTTCTAAGAAATTGAGAGTGGGCAAAGAAGAATTTTATCATGACTATTACGAGACTAAGCAACCTTTTGGCTTAGCCATTTTTGGATTTCTAGTACTCATATTTGCGCTTTACATTCTGATAAAAACACATACACTTTACGGAATTTCATTAATTATTACAGGTTGTTTTTTCATTTATGGTGGACTTAAAAAAAGCAAATTAGTTTTCAGAATTTCTAAAAACGGAATATGGACCGCGGAATTCGGATTTATTTACTTCCGACATATTGAGCGTTTTGAATTTTATCGGTATATAGGAAAACACAGCTCAGAACGACTGAAAATTCATATTAAGAATTATAAAATTTATAAGATGGAAATGCCATTTTTAGAACTCACAATTTCTCGTCTTGACAATTATGGAGATCTGAAAAATATACTTGATAATGCCTTAATGATTGCAAATAAATAAAACAAAAACAAAAACTACCGTTAACAAAAAATTTGTATTAACGTAGCGGTACTTATAAAAGTGGAAAAGGCAGTTTTCATAAGGGAGGAACTTACAAAAATTCCAGCACAGGGAACAAATACGGAAAACACAAATAAAAAATAATTTAATAGATTGCTGTTAGCCCCGACAATATCAGGCCTTTTTCTTCAGCAGTCCTAGTAATTGATGCTATTCTATTTTTTAAGATATTCCATAACATGCGTGGCAGTTACGCCACGGATCAATATTGAAAAAAGGATTTTCAAAGAAATAATAGCCCATAATTCATCTTGATGATCAAATTCGAAATAGATCCAATACATCACTTTGTTGGACTTCCGGCCAGCAGATGAATAAGACACATCGTAAAACCTTTTGTCACGAAGCTGTTATAACATGCTACTCCAAAATTATTTCAACGAATGACTGGTTTTCCCGCCGTGATGGAAACCATGCGATATGTGTAACGGTAAAATAATCTCTATTCCTGCAAAGCTCATTATTTTGATTTTCCGAGAGAAGTCAGTACACAGACAGAGTTTCACCAATTCGCGGAAGAAATGGAAGATTCCATTTGATTTTGACTGACGAACTATTGTGACATCAATAGACTTTCATGATTTTTATTCGAAGTTACTACATTTACATTTTATTGATGAAATACCTAGGACTAAAGTGTAATCACATCAATTTCTGTTTATGGCTACAAACAGATAGGATATGGCTAAATCCTCGTTCCGTTGTCAGCATACCTTTGCTTCACATTAATAATTAAAAAACAGAAGTATGTCATCTCAAAACAAAATTGCAGTCGTTACAGGAGGAAGCCGTGGCCTAGGAAAAAATATGGCACTAAGTCTTGCTAAAAAAGGCTTGGATATCGTTTTTACGTACAACAGTCAAAAAGAAGCTGCCGAAGAAGTTGTAAAACAAATTGAAGAACTCGGACAAAAAGGAATTGCATTAAAGCTTGATGTTTCAGATTCTTCCAGTTTCGATGAATTTACAAAAACTTTAACATCAGAATTGCAGTCTCAATTAAATACAGACAGATTTGATTTTCTAGTCAACAACGCCGGATTTATCCATTATGCAGAATTTGAAGATCTTACTGAAGATCAGTTCACGGAAATGGAAAATGTACACCTTAAAGGGCCACTTTTCCTCACCCAAAAGCTGTTGCCTCAAATCAATCCTTTTGGTGGTATCGTCAATGTTTCTTCCGGTCTTACACGTTTCGCCACACCTGGTTTTGCGGCTTATGCAGCATTAAAGGGCGCAATGGAAGTGTTGACAAAATATCAGGCAAAAGAATTGGGAAAAAGAAATATCAGAGTAAATGTTGTAGCTCCTGGCGCAATTGAAACAGATATAATGGGAGGCGCAGTTCGTGATAATGCAGAGATGAATCAATATCTGGCATCGCAGACGGCTCTCGGAAGAGTGGGACTTCCTGAAGATATAGGGGGTGTAGTAGCATTTTTATGCAGCGATGCGGCAGGCTGGATCAATGCACAGCGTATAGAGATCTCTGGAGGTTCTAATCTTTAAATCTGAAGTAGGTAACAGAATAAGATCTATAATAATTCAGATGAAAATAATTTAAACAACTGCATAATGGAAAATGAAATCAATGACTTAATGGTGAAAGCCTTAACTCAAAAAGAAATAGAGACCATAACAAAATTTTACGGCGCATTTAAAATGAAACAGCCGGAAATACTGGATGAGATCTGTATGCCTGACTGGAAAGATATTCCTCTGGCGCCTGGACAGGAGGATAGTCCTAAAGGTCTGCAGGAAATTATGAAGTATCTTTTCATAGCATGTCCAGATATTGAGATTGTCATCCACGATATTTTCGGGACGCATGAGCGTGCGGCGGTGAGAGCTTCTATGGAATTTACCCATGTTAACGAAATTATGGGAATCCCGCCAACGCATAAAAAAGTATCAATAGCCCTGCACGAATTTCATTATTTAAAAGATGGCAAGCTTACGCATACGTGGCATTTAGAGGATTGGTTTGGACTGCTAATGAAGAGCAGAGCATCTGCAATTGACTAATAGAATTTCGAAGGAATTTAATCTAATAATCTTTTAGAAGAATGAGCCTGTAATTCGTGACCAAAAATTTAAATTTGTATTTATGGAAATAAATAGGATAAGATCTATCACAGAGTATCATCGCTTCAGAGGCCTTCCCAAGCCCGAACATCCTTTAATTAGCCTTGTTGATTATGCTTTGGTACAATTTCCAGAGGATGAAAAAGCGGTGAATATTGTGATGGATTTTTATTCTATTGCCTTAAAACGTGATATTGGAGCAAAGCTTCACTATGGGCAGCAGATGTATGATTTTGATGAAGGACTGATGTCTTTTATTGCACCCGGACAGGTTTTACGACTTGAGAAAGAACCTGATACATTGCATAACGGCTCTGGTTATCTTTTACAGATACACCCGGATTTTTTTTGGAACTCACCATTGGCAAAAAACATTAAAAGTTATACATTTTTTGATTATTCTATTAATGAGGCGCTGTTCCTTTCTGATAAAGAAGAAAATATCATTGTCGGCATTCTTGAGAGCATCAGGCAGGAATACCATACCAATATTGATAAATTCACTCAGGATCTGATCATCGCTCAGATAGAACTCCTGATGAAATACTGCGATAGGTATTACAACCGCCAGTTTATCACCAGAAAGATCAGCAGCCATCAAATGCTGACGAAAGTTGAGAATTTTTTAAATTCACATTTCTCATTTGAGGAACAGCAGGAAGGTGGTCTTCTTACGGTAAAGAACGTTGCTGATGCTATGAATGTCTCATCCGATTATTTGAGCAGTATGCTGAAACAGCTGACCGGTAAGAATGTTCAGGAACATATACACCAAAAAATGATCGAAAAAGCGAAAGAGAAATTATCTACCACCACTCTTTCAGTGAGTGAAATCGCCTACGAGCTGGGATTTGAACATCCTCAATCTTTCAGCAAAATTTTCAAATTGAAAACCAACGTTTCGCCAATGGAGTTTCGGAGATCATTCAATTAAAAAATGAAAGCTTATGTGCAAATTGTCTCTGGAATGAAGGAGCTTATATTTTGTTTGCTTTGACCATCAGTGCAAATGTATATTGTTCTATATCACTCGATATCTGATCAGGTTGTTGAGTACCGGGAATATCTGCTATTTTTATAATATAATCGTGATCATCAGAATCTTCTCTTTTTTCAATATTGCAATTAGAATGTATCTTCACTACTTCATGACCTGAATCCCATAAGAATTCCGATATTGAATCGATAATATTCTGTTGATGCTTATTCTGATCTTTTATTAACAGGAACTTCATAACATCTTAAATTATAATCCTTTTTTGCCTTCAAGCCAGTATCCCTTTACATAGATTTTACCCTTATGATCATTTACTTTCAAAGCTTTTCTGAAGTTCCGGATAGAATTGACATTTCCTGTCAGTATTATATTGGCATCCGACCAATCAGGGTTACTTAGCAAGGGCAATTGCTGTATACTTTCTACACTATTAAACACCTCTTTTTTTGAAAAAATTTTATAATTACATAAGCCTATTATTTCAGGAATCATCTTGTTTTCTTCTTCCAGTTCTATATAAAAGATGAATTGATGATCATTCCTTTTAAGAAAGGGTAAAAAACTGAGCATTAAACTTAACGAGGTTTCATCCCCAAAGACAAGTTGCTTTTTTACAGTTGGGTCGTACTGTTTATCACTTCCCAATACGGCTAACTTTATTTTTTGATCATCAGGTTGAAGATCGCGTATATAATCTGCTCCGACTGAACTACCGTGCAGGTAAGCTACAAATTCAATGGCTTTCTTTGAATGGTCTGCATAAGAAACAGTATAGTGGCGTAGATCATTTGGAGTTACCCGAAGTGAAATTGTGAATCCCGGATCAAAATTCAAAGTTGTGAAATCCCCTCTTAAACGTACTTTCTTTAGAAAAGGGTTGAGATCAACATAATATTCTACTTTTACTGTTCGTAAAAATGATGGTGCTATTTTTTCAAGGGCATCGTTAAGCCATTTGGGTGCTGTTGGCATATCTTTAATTTAGTGATACAAAGAAACCAAGAAATACAAAGCGCTAAAATGGATTGGAATGTGTAAGTATAGGACTATTCGAAGCTTTTTTTTCTGAACGTTATAGCAGTCATTCCTGTTGATTTATTAAATAAGCGCGAGAAATACGAATAATCTTCATATCCCAGATCGTATGCAATTTCTTTGACCGACTTTGAAGAATGAAACAAAAGACGTTTTGCTTCCAACATTATTCTTTCCTGAATATGATAGGAAACTGTATTACCGGTAGTCTTTTTAGCACATTCATTTAAATAGGCTGTAGAAATATTCAACCTTTCAGCATAGTACCTGGGATTTTTTTCTGCAGCAAATTTCTCGTCCAATAAAAATTTAAAGTTGCTTATAATAACTTCAGAACGGGTCTGCGGATCTGTCGGAACAGAATTTTTTAAAAACTCAGAGATAATCAATCCTATCAGAGCGTTGCAACTGTTTTTCAATATAGAATGGTAAAATTTCCTGTCAAAATCCTTCGTTTTTATACAAACTGCTATTGCATCTGATAAAACATCAAAGAGCTTAGTTTCCAACAATAGAGGATCTGCAGGAGCCATTTTTTTCAGCAAATCAAGGTATTCAGCGTTGAGGTTTTCGTCGCTTATAAGAATTACAGTAAAATACCCGTCCTGAAAAGAAATGCCCCGATGTACCTGATATGGCTGAATGTAGATGACAGAATGTGATATAATTGTATACTGTTTGAAGTCTACTTCAAATATTCCGCTTCCCTGTTCCAAAATAAAGAATAAATGGTAGTTATCCCTGTGAGCTTTTCTTATTCTTTCTAATTGAAGATCTTCAACAGACGATTTTTCAATAATAATGCCTCTGCTTTCAACATCGGGAAACGTATTTAATGGAATGAATTTTGGCTTAAATGACATACTTAACTATTATAAATACAAGTTACGACAGTTTATCCATAATTACGAAGTAGTATTTAATTTTTATAATTCTCTAATGATAACAGGATATTTTACCTGAAGGAGTATCGATAAAAGATTTATTAAAATGATAATAGCGGTTTAGCGTTCAGAGCTTGCACCAGACAAAATAACGCTAACAAACCGTACATTAAGCCAACCAAAATAACCACCCTAACATCCTTGAATATATAAAATGCAAGTAATGGCAATATCTGCAAGGCGTGCATCCCTACGAAATGTGCAATGCGCAGATCGCCATATTTAAGACTCCAATTAAGAAAAGGTATTGCTCCGCCATCTTGACCACCAACTCTGGACGAACCATTTGCACCAATAACGGCACCTTCCAAAGCAAATATCACAAATAAAAAGATGCCTAAGCGAATGGCCAAAAGATAATAATCGGGAAGTTCGGGGAAATTCTCAGTACAAAACAAGATGCCGATATAACCAGTATATACAGTTGCTGCTATGGCTGCAATTGCCATCGCGACAGTCAATGAAGTATATAAAGCTGAACTCACGTTATAATGGGACAGCTGACCTCGAGAGGCCTGAAGCGTGACGTAAAAGACTTCGAATCCCAGAAAGATAATCAATGACCAGTTATATAAATTGATATATTTATAAGAGGTAAGATAACCTGTATACCATCCCATCGTTAAACTAAATATTCCCATTGATAGAGCAAATTTAAATGGTTTGTACATTACATTCACGCCGTTGATCTGTACATCGCTGAATTTTGATCTGATCAATATCAAAACTGCACTTGACAGACATAGAAGTCCAAAATAAAATAAGCACTCATTTTTTGCTTTGAGTGATGCTAAAAAGTCGATCATAAAATGATTAGAAATTTAAAATTAATTGAAAGACGTCCGGAACTCGACCGGAGAAAGATTGGTCTTGCTTTTAAACAATTTGCTGAAAGACTGCGGATACTCAAATCCCAGCTCAAAAGCAATTTCGCCAATGGTAAGTGTAGTCGTCGAAAGTTTTTCTTTTGCTTTTTCAATGATCTTGTCGTGAATGTGTTGTTGGGTGTTTTGACCGGTAAGGGTTTTCAAAACTCCACTCAGATAGTTGGGCGAACAATTAAGAAGTCCGGCAATATACTGTACGGTTGGCAAGCCTTTGTTGATAATATCGTCATCAGCAAAATAGTCATCAAGGATTTTTTCCAATTTGTCCAGGATCTGACTTCCCGATATTTTACGGGTAAAAAACTGACGCATATAAAATCTGTCTGAATAATTGAGGAAAGATTCTATTTGCGAGATCATAATTGCTTCACTGAACTTATCGATGTGTGAATGATATTCCTGCTCAATATTTTTGATAAAACTCTTCAAAACAGCTTCTTCTTTTTCAGAAACAAAAAGAGCTTCGTTCACTGCATAATTGAAAAAATCATATTTTTTGATCGTTTTTGCTAGTGCGCTTCCCCACAAAAAATCGGGATGGATGAGCAACATACTTCCTGAACTTTTAAAATCTTCATCTGCTTTAAATGAAAAAACCTGATTGGGTGCTATGAAGAATAGAATGCCATTATCGAAATCATATTTCTGCTGACCATAGCCGTAATGTACATCTCCGAGATCTACCTTTTTGAGGGAGATAATGTAAAAATCAAAGATCACCTTAACACTGTCCTCACTTTTGTAAGGTGTAATGTCAGTCAGGTCTATGACACTGATCATCGGATGTTCCGGTGCACCAATATCTAGTATTTTATGATATTCTTTGATGCTTTTTATTCTGTAGGGCTGTTGCACATTCATCTTATTGAGTTTACAAGATCTAAATATATGATTATTCCAGATCAACTCTTTCTAAAGTAAGTCCTGGATTTAATCCGAAGAAAGAAAGTCCCCAAAAGCCTTTGATATTCAGGTTGCCATTTTTGGTAATAGTAAGATACGAATCGTAGGTATTTCCCTTGTTCCCATCGTAATCATAAAGCTTTCCTTTCCAGCTCTTCTTCTTATCGTCGTATGTAATATCTTTTAACAAGAGAATACCTACCAAGGGTCTTTTACGTTTTTCTTTGTCAGGATTATTCACGTCCAAAATTGGTTTTCCCTGGCTGTCCAAAGAGTTTTTCAAATGGATGAGTTTGCCGTTATAGTTTTTCCCGCTTTTATAGATCTGTACATTTCCTTCTTTCACCGGACTGTACCAAGTACCTAGAATATCATCGGCTTTTGATTGTGAAAATAGCATTATTGAAAAATTTAGAAAGACAATTATTAGACAGAAACTTCTCATTGTTGATTGTATTTGATGGCGAATTCTTTTGCAAAATCTTTCATTTTCATCCTGCCCAAAATGGCTGGTCTGTTTTTAAAGTAATCTTCAAACAGGCTTCCATCGTGCATCGCCATATTCATTTCTGTAAATTCTTTGGCTATAGTGTCAGTTGCCCCTATTTTTATAAAGGCGTCGGTCATTTGCTGATCACTGATAAGTGCCCATTTCAAGTATGGCTTTCCGATCGCATTCCCTAAAGTAGTAGCAATGTCCTGACACGTCAGTTCTTCGCTGGCAACATATCTTATATTTTTGCCTTTTTGTTGAGAGTTGACATCCTCTGCAATTGCAGATGCAATATCAATTGGCGATACCCATGCTATTTTGTCGGCCCCTCCATAATTTGATAAGATAATTCCGGAATATCCTTTTAGCAAACCTTTGAGACCATAATGTTTAAGATAGAGCAGCTTACCGACTATACCTTCCAAAAAGCCTTTACCTTTTACCATATCCATAAAGGCGTATAGGTTATAATCGAAAGATGCAGGACGTATATGGATAACGGTTACATCAGCCGGAAGTTTTTTAAAGACACTTTCTGCGATATAGTGAAAAACCAAGACCCCTGCCCCCTCTGGCTTTTCTGCACCCACACTGCTCAAATGGATTACTTTTTTTATTCCGGCTTTTTGAATTGCCTGAACATAATTGGTACTAATTTCTAATGCTTGTTTTTGATAATCAAGATTCTGTTTTCCAAAAAAGTTAAAGGGTGGAATCATACAGTAGGCTGCATCCTGACCTTCAAATACTTTGGTCAGAAAAATGCAATCTTCGATTTCGCCGATCGCAGCTTGCGCTCCCAACTGCTCTATTTCTTTTTTCCTGTCCTCCGAAGAGCTGACAACGGTTACCTGATGTCCTTGGTTGATCAATTGTATGACCAAGGGTCTGCTGATATTTCCTAATGAACCTGTAACAACTATTTTCATCTTTATTGACATTTAATAATGATACAAATTTCAGTCAATTTAATTCGTAGCACGTGTTCAAATCCCCGCCTCTTGTGTTCAAAAACTTCTAATAGTTAATATAAGCTTGAACATTATAGAGGGATGATGTGGTTTGATAATAACTTTCCGCATCTGTCATCCACCGGTTCTCAACCCCAAAACGCATAGGTTGGTCGACACAATCTTTTCAAAACCTATATAAAATGAAGTATGATGAAATGGGAATGCACTATACCAAGAAAATGATAACAGGTCTTGTAGGATTGAGAAAAAAGGCTTATAACATTTTCAATAAATCGCATGCAAAACATATCAGATTCCCAACTCCATTTGACGTGATGTTTTGTATCTTAGCCACATTTGATGTTTATTTGATATCCATTATGGTTTTATGCAAATCACATCTGCTAGTAAAAACTTTGTAAAAGCAATGGAAAACTTTGTCAAATTTATAAAACAAACGATCAGCATTGATGACAGTGAATTGAATATAGTTCTTTCAAGATGCAGAAAAAAATCAGTTCCGAAAGGAACGCTCGTACTTAAAAGAGGACAGATCGCCAATCAGTATTTTTTCATTATTTCCGGAGGTCTGCGTTTCTTTTATGAAGGACTGACCAGTGAAAATACAACTTGGGTCGTTTTTAAAAATGAGTTTTTCACAGAAATTTCGAGCCTTAACCCGCAAAAACCAACCAGGTTTAACATCATCGCTGTAGAAGATTCAGAACTGGTTGTCATCGATAAAAAAGATATGGATTTCCTTTACGGCCATGTCCCTGTGTGGCACGAGTTCGGCAGGAAAATATGGGAAGAAACAACAGTAAGAATGATCGATCAGATTCTGAAGTTTCAAACGCTTACCGCTGAGGAAAGGTATCTGGAATTCATCAACACACCGGAGATTCTGCAAAAAATTCCCGTAAAGCAATTGGCAAGCGTCTTAGGCATCACGCCAAATGCTTTGAGCCGAATACGAAAAAATATCAAATAGATCATTTACTACCATCTGGTAGTTTTGCCGGCAAGAAGACAATTTATCTTTGTATCAAATTAAAATCGATATGAACGAAAATTTAAATATTATAGCAGACAAGTATTCTGATGATGAATTGATCAAGAATCTCCCGGGCTTTGAAAATAAATATACAACCGTCAACGGCATTAAACTTCACTATGTTGAGGGTGGAGCTGGTAAACCATTAATCTGTCTTCCCGGCTGGCCGCAAACCTGGTATTCATTTCAACCCGTTGCGATGCAATTGGCAAAAAGATACCGTGTCATTATTGTTGATCTCAGAGGAATGGGAACTTCAGAAAAACCCGGATCCGGATATGATAAAAAAACAATGGCTACAGATATTCATCAGCTTGTGTTACAGTTAGGTCTTGAGAAAGTCAGTTTGATGGGTCACGACATTGGCGGAATGGTTGCGATGAGTTTCGCCTTTAATTTCCCTGAATTCACTGAAAAATTAATTGTCCTTGACGGCTCACATCCAAGTGAGGGAATGTATCAAATGCCATTGATACCTTCTCCCGGAACTTTCAATGAAAAAATGGATGGAGAAATGCCATATGCCTGGTGGATGGGTTTTAATCAGGTTAAAAATTTACCAGAGCAACTGTTGGAAGGCAGATTTCATTTGCTGCAGGAATGGCTTTTTAATTACGTGATGATTGACGAAAGCAAAATGACAGAACTTGAAAGGGCGGTTTATGCAGCAGCATACAATGACAGAGATAGCATCCGAGCATCCAATGCGTGGTATCAGACTTTTCATCAGGATATTGAGGATTCCAAGCACTATCAGCAATTGACGATGCCGGTTTTAGGAATTGGAAGCTATATCAGTTACAATTATATGAATTACGGATTGCCTTTTGTGGCTACTGACCTTCAGGTTGTAGGGATTATGGACAGTGGACATTATTTATTTGAAGAAAAACCACAGGAAGTGCTTGATGTCGTACTACCCTTTTTAGCATCATAAAAAATAAATATTTATGGAAAAAACAATTTTAGTTGCAGGTGCAACAGGCAATTTGGGAAACAGAATTTGCACAGAATTATTAAAACGCGGCGTTACAGTCAAAGCAATTGTTCGTGATTCAACCGACTTGGACAAGATTGAGATTCTTGAAAAAATAGGCGTTGAAGTGAGGGTAATTGATTTGAATGATATTGATGCAATATCCGCTGAATGTAAAAATGTTAACTGCGTAGTTTCTACACTTGCAGGATTGGGAGATGTCATTATTGATCTGCAAAAAAAGATTTTAGACGGGGCCATAAAAGCAGGTGTCACAAGATTTATCCCTTCCGATTTCTGTACTGATTATAATGATTTGAAGAAAGGCGAAAACAGAAATTTCGATCTACGAAGAACTTTTAAAAAGTATATCGACCAATCGCCTATCAAGGCATCATCTGTTTTCAATGGTTGTTTTGCAGATATTTTGAAATACAACACGCCGATCCTTAATTTGAAGGAAAAAAGCATCGGATATTGGGGAGACAAAGCAGATTGGAAATTGGATTTCACAACAATGGATAATACAGCATCTTTCACGGCAGAAGTTGCTTTAGACGATTCCGCACCAAGAGATCTTCAGATTGCCAGTTTTCAGGTGAGTCCGAATATGATTTTTGAGGACGTGAAAGAAATAACCGGACAGGAATTCCCAATATATCAACTTGCAACATTAGAAAATTTTGCTGAATACATAAAAAAACAAAGAGCGGAAAATCCGGCTGGAGAAAATGAATTGTACGCAAAATTTCAGCAAGGTCAATATATGTATTCGATGTTTTCGACACAACATAATAATTTGGCGAATAATCGTTACAAAGGAATTTCCTGGGACACGAGTGTTGATTATTTAAGAACATTCATAAGATAAAAATTTTATAATTTGATGAATAATTTTAAAGATGTATCTCCATTTATAAGATTTGATCAGTGCCTCGCAGCTTAGAATTCGAAAACCGCCTCGGAACTTCATTTGGGAATCTAAAAGTGACTTTGGGAGCAAGCTTCAGCGTTTGGATCATCATTACCAAAGGAGTTTCTTATAATCCATGGGTTGGAATTGTTTTTGGAGTCTTGACATTTGTGATGATTGGACGTCAGTATGATGCAAAGAAAACCTTATCCTCAGGAAGAGTTGCTTGAGCAAAAGTGGGAAATTATTGGTGGTAAAAACACGACTTCGGCAGACTGAATACAACAAACTATGGTTGTGGCATAACAATAAGTTTAATTGTCAACGGACAAGAAAAAGGAAATATGTGGACAGACGACAGAACCAATGATAATTAGGAAACAAAGGCAGAATAATTTTTTTAAATTGGTACGACTCTGGCTTGACAATTCGCTTAAAGAAATCCAAAGCAAGACACAAAACGTCAGCTAACGACGTATTGGTGCCGGCGAACAGTAATGCAAAATTCAAGTTTTTAATTCACAAAGAAAATCAATATAAATTAGACACGATGAAAAACATAATCACACTTTTAATGCTTGTTTTTTCATTGCAATCTTGTGAGAATAAAACAGAGAAGCAAAAAAGCAAAGAAATACAAAAATCAGAACAGAAAGATATTACGGACATCAATACTATTACAGATACTGTTCAAAATGTCGTTCAACCAGCAAAAAAAGAAGATTTATTATTTGATATTGAAGGAAATTACACCCTAAAACAAGATGTAGTTACAGATTGTAAAATCTTCCTCTCTCTTTTTTACAAAGACGGAGTTTTAGAATACAATATGGAAACCAATACACGGAAACTTTCGGGCGATGCGAAAATCGACTTGAACGAAAAAGAAGACGGTTATTATATCACGTTCAAAAATATAGAATGGAGTGAATATTTAGGTGCAATAGACAATGAAGGAGAAGAATCCCAGGAAGATTTGCCATTACCTCAAGATATACAAGGTGTTTTGTATAAAGATGAAATTACTATACAAAACTCAGGAAATGCAATGAATTATTATGTGAAACTTGGAGAATGCGATGTGAAATACATCCATTTAATCAAATGAATACAATAATAGATGAAAATAACAAAATGTAAATCAATTAAGCACAATTGAAGAAAGATGTTTTGCTTCAGCCGGGCCTAAACAGCTGTCCAATTTAATTTTATTAATAAACTTTAGCTCTTCGATCTTACTTCGTTGACCTTACGTTCCTAACCAATGAAAAACGCCGAAAGGTTTTGTGCCAGTCTACAGAATGCGCAAATGATAGTAATTGTCTTAAACCATAGTTTTTATAACATAACATTAAAAAACATAATTCATGGGATTTTCTAAAGCAATAATTGCAATAAAAGGAAACTACTTTGCCAAATTAGAAAAAGTTGCCGAAATATTTAATTATATGGAAGACGATAATATTATTAACGAATTTTCACAAAATGCAAAACTGGAAAATGGCTGGACAATTTTGGTCGATGAGGAAATGGTTTTTGTCGTAGAAGACGATTTGCTATCAGATCTTTCCGAAGAATTAAAAACAGAAGTTTTTACTTTTACCATCCAATCTACTTCTGCTACTTATGGTTTTTCAAATTTTAATGAAGGAAAAAAACGTATCTTTTTAGTACAAGATGGAGAGATTATTGAAAATATGGGTGATAAAATGAAAGTAGAAATGAACTTAAATATTGGTGAAACTACATCAATTGATGACATATTAAACATCGGTAAGTATTTCGGAATTGAACTTGAAGAATAAAAAGGCACACAAAACGAACTGCATAAGGCGGGCTGATTGTAAAACTCAACATTAATTTTTTAATTGAACTTTAGTAAAACCTTAGAAAGTTTACAAAACAAATCAGTAAGGGCTTTCAATAAATATTGGCGGTGATTTTGCTGGATAATTATTAAATAAAAATAACTATGAAAAACTTATTTATTATTACCACATTATTGATATGCATCTTTGCACTTGGACAGAAAAAGAAGTCCACCAAGATGGCTCCACCTCCTGTCGTTGCTCCAAAAATTAATCCTCCGGCAACAAAAAAAGCTCCTGATTTCACTTACGGGAATAATGCTGCAAAATGCTATATCTACAGAACTGAGGAAAAGAAAGATTCCTTGGTTTATGTGACAGAAAATCTCCTGGAATATGGTTGGGTAGCGAGCAATGCAAGAATGATAATTACAACGTACAGTTTTGATCCTATTAAAAAGCAACAAGTTGAAAAAGACGGTTACATCTATGGTCAGTCGAAAACTATGCAGTATATAGATGGGGAATTTGCGCTTGAAAAAGGAAATCTGACCTTCACACCAAACAAAAAAGACAAATTTGATGTACGCCATTTCAAACTGGTTTATAAACCAAAAACGCAAAAAGTAAATTATATAAAAGATGAAAATGATCGTCCATATAAAATAGGAGATTGCCCTGTACCAACTGTAAGTTTGTAAATAATAAAATGTGTTGGCTAAAATGAAAAGTATGAAAATAACAATGGCTTTATTATTTATTTGGAGTTTGTTCAGTTGTAATATTACTTCAGAAAAGGAGAATCGCAACAAGGCAAACACTATCGTTTCAAAATTCAAACATAAAAGAAATGCTTCCGAAAGTGATACTATATGGGTTTCACAGAATGATTCAACAGTTTTTAAGAAAGAAGAAGTGATAATCAATCGGCCATGCAGTAATCCGGAATTCACAATGCATTATGAACTTCTTAAACCAATAGATCAGGCTTATTATTACATTTACAACGGCAAACAACAGTTGATATCTGAGGGAAAATACACCAAAGAATACACATATCAAGGTCAAACCAGCAGAGTTGGAAATTTCTACAACGAGAAAAGTTACTATTACAAAAAGAACGGAAATCTGAAAACAATCCATTACATTAAAGACGGAAGAAATGATAAAGTGGAGCTTTACGACAATAAAAGAAGAATAAGAGAAATAACATATTTCGATAATAAATCTTCTGACAAAGAAAAAGTTGAAATTTACAACAAAGGTGAACTCGAAGAGACAAGAATCTACAAAAGTTTTGATACTTATAATACTGTCAAAGCAAACTAAATGAGCATTTGAAATTGTAACTTCTGATTACGGATACCGTTTTTTTTTTTCCCACAGGGATAATGGAATAGATTTGCTATAGAAAATCATACAGCCTCATATGGAATTACATAAGTTGGAATGTGATCTTTATTTAGGCTATTCATCCTGTGAAAATTACAAAGCATAAGAAATCTGTATCATTGAATACAGTTGTAAACCTTCATCCGCATGATCACCATTAACACTTGCAAAATAGAATTTGGCATTTGAGTTAATCTAAATTTGGTGAATATTTGTGACAATTTGGTAAACCAGAATAATAACGCTAATTTAGCCCGAACCCTCTTATAGATGCGGAATGCAGCGCATTGTTATAATACAACTTCGATAATACAAAATGAAAAAAATAACATTCTTACTTCTTACATTATTCATTACAAATTATAACTACGCTCAAAATAGAGTACTTGACAGTATAGTTCAAAGGAATGGCTTTGCTTTCCAAATTGATAAAAACATTTCATTTCAGGGAAAAGGATGGGATATTTTGCTCAATGAAATAAAACAATCCAATTCTGTTATGTTGGGAGAAACCCATTTTACAAACGAAATTCCTTATTTCACAAATGCTGTTATCAATGAGGTTCAGTTTGACAACTATTTTCTTGAGGTTGATCCATATTCAGTTGATATTATCGAAACAAAGATCAAATATTTGTCTGATGGACAGCTTAATTCTTTTGTTAAAGAATACAGTACAAACTTTTCTTTTTTGGAATATGAACCGGAATTTGCTTTGTTCAAGGATCTGGTCAAACGCAATACCAAGATCTATGGTGTCGAACAAATCAGCATTTTTGCAGACCAAATGATCATTTCACGTTTAAAGGAAACTTCGAAAAATAAAAAAGCGGTTGAGGTCTATGAGCAAATGCTTCATAACTCCAAACTAGCTGCGTCTAAAGATGGGATGGAAAAATACTACCTGTTATCCGAAGATTGCCTTCAAAAAATAGATTCGCTGTTGACGTTAAAACTTTCTGACAAAGAGCGGAAACAAATTGTAGACTTGAAGTTAAGCAGAGAGATTTATTCTAAAAGGAATCATCCCCTAAGGATTCAACTGATGAAAAGTATCTTGCTAAACCAAATGCCCGATTGGAAAAACAAAAAAAATATTTTCAAATTTGGAGCAGTCCATGTTCCAAAAGGTGAAACCATATTGACAAAAACTGATATCTATGATATAGGAAACTTAATTTCTAATATTGAAGAAGCCAATTACAGGAAATCATTACACATCATGCTTGTTGGACAAGGAGAAGATGAGGATGATAACACCAGTTTTAGATCTTTTTTAAATGTGGCAAAAGATGATCAATGGTACTGTTTTGATCTAAGACCTTTAAAGAGATCTATTTTGCAGAACAAGATAAAAATAGATGATGTATACTTATCGAGAGTCATAAAGGGTTATGATTATCTTATATATATTCCTAAAGTAACTAAAAGCAAAGAACTCTCGATAGAATAATAATAATAATAATAATAATAATAATAATAATGTACGGCATTGGTTGACAAAAAGGAACAAATATGCCAGGATAGATTGAACTCGACAGAGCATAATTATTTTTAATTTTCCGAACGGAAAAATTAGATGTCCTTATGCTAAAATAATTGGAACAAAGTCTAAAAATCGGTGAAATTTCTAAGCAACTTTAAGACGACGAATCAATCATTGATAGTAAAAGCAGCATTGAAAAAAGGCTCACAACCATAAGAAAGACATGCGGTGCTAAAACTCCTTTCCGCCTCGCCGTTAAACCATTCATTCTTTGTTACAACATATTTTATCAAAGTGTTATTGTAACCAATTAAAAGAAATCATTTCAGTCTCAATTTGTTAAACTGATTTTTGTATTCATTACTTGTAGATCAATTTCTGTATAAATATCATTTTTTTGTCTGCTAAATTCCAATTAGAAATCTCATTATCCACCAAAACTTTATGTTTTTTACTGATATCACGTAAAGAATTGCCGATGGACTTTCTTACATACTTACTATCATCGAACCTGGCTTTTGCAATCAGCTGAATGGCATGCTCAGGATTTTCTTTGAAATAAGGTCGATTTGTCCAAATACGCAAACCTTCAATGACAGCTCTTTTTATATTAGGATTTGTATGATTAATCCAACTTTTAATTTTGATTAGTGATTTCTCATATCCAACAGATTGACAGTAATAGTCGAATGCCTTAGCCAACATTTCCTGAACCCTCCAGCTACCATCTGTCGCAATTCTGGTCTCTAGTATTTCAAGTGCTTTTGAACTGTTGACTGATAATTGCCCGAAGAGATAAGTGGCTAACATTCGGATCTGATAAGCGTCATCATCCAGCAGTTTTGTTCCAAATTCCAAATGATCGATGGAAGTGTCTTTTAAAATAAGATCACCTGCTTCAATGATATGTTTGAAGCCGTGTTCAATACTTTTTAATTTTTCAATGACTGTGTCCATTTGTTTTCATATAAATAATTGATTTCAATATCTTAAATCACATCACTTTCATTTCTTCGATCTGATCCATTCTTAACACACAGATACTATTTATTTATCACTTGAATTTACGTAAAAAAAGCATCCAACTATATTCAGATGCTTCAAAAATAACCAAAAACATTTATAACGGCTTAAATGCAATGGCATCAACCTCAATGAGCATTCCGTCCAACGCCAATTTCGGGACAGGAATTAAGGTACTAGCAGGAAATTTGTTATTCTTCCAGATCTAAGTATCTGAAATGTCGAAAATTATGAATTGTATAATCTCCGCATCTAAGTTTTAAACAGTATTAAAACTAACCAACTCTGCAAAATATTTTATTTATGAGATTTTATTTCCTGTTTTTCCAAATTCTACTGCTCTTTCCAAATCGGATCTTTGTCGTTGATGAAGTCCGAGATGATATATCTGACTGGTATGTCAATAGGAATGCCTACACATTGTGCCTAATCTCCGTTTGGGTGATAAATGCCTAATCCTGAAAAAAGGATTTTGTAGTTCCCCGGAAAAATCATTCTCGTCTGATTGCCATCGGCACCAGCGGTTTGATTTCCGATAGCGACAAATCTTGACGTAAAAAACAACCCCGCAATTGCGAGGCATGTTATAAGCTTATATGGAGAAAGTATTTTTAAATGCACAATTTAGATGTCATAATTTTGGATCAAAAAAGAGAACTTCCGGATTGATGGTGGAAGCCCTCTTAAGATTTTGAATATATAAATTGGATGTTTACAAAAAAACACCCAAAATTCATACCAAAAAATTTAGGCTCCCTATTAAAAATAGGAAGCCTAAAAAGAATTCTATCGGTTTGAAAATCGGCTATGTAGATTAGGAAATATTTTTAATTGCAAACATAACCCCAAGGTGTAATTGTGTAACCACTGGCTCCAAGACTACAACAGACGTTAGGGCTTTCTACTGGACCATAAGTCGCTCTTACATTGCAGGATCTATCATTGGTCCACTTCATACCTCCATCTATCTGTTTCATTTCTTCTCTTGATAGCTGATTTGCTTTACTTTTGAATTTTTCTAAATTTTTCATAACATTGATTTTTAATATTTTGTAATGATGAATTTACAAAAATTTTAAACCTTAAAATCCCGTATAAATACGGTTTTATTTGGAGAAATATTAATCAGCCTCAGTTTTTATACGTCTTATTAAACCATTCAAAACTTTACCTCCATTAGTAATGTATCTCGAAGTAAACCAATCTTTAATGGTTTCTGATTTGCTTTTTTATTAATTAAAGAAAGTAACTAACTATATATTGAATGTAGCACAAGCTAAGCTGAGTTTTATCTAAATGTTTTCATAAATTTGGAAGAACGCAAAGTATCGCAAATTTGCTTAATTTAAGATGTTTTATTTGCAATAGGGCAGCGTAGAATTAAAGTTAGCAGTAAACAGCATCTAATTGATAAATACCTAATAATAATAATAATAATAATAATAATAATAATAATAATAATAATAATAATAATAATAAGACAGTAAAAATGAAAGAATACACTTTACCACATTTCGGAAATTTAGCGGCAGAAAATTTGGAAGAATATTACACTGTTAACATTGAGTTCGACGGAGACGAAATTGAAATAGACCTAAACTTCGAAAACAAAACCATTGATACAATAACAATGGACAAAGTAAAAAATTTCATTGAAAATATTGAAAAGTATAACAAGCTAAACAAGACATATATTCTTAATGATTATAATGACGAAGTTGGTGACACAGTAAAATCATATTTGGAACATCATCTTGAAGAAGTTGAAAAAGAAGAGATTTCAAATCTTATCAACTTTGACGATAAGACTATTGAACCTGAACTGCAACTTTTAAAGAATTTAAAATTAGTTAGAGTTGGGCTTTATCCTGACTATGAAGACAATTTCGCAATTTTTGATTATTCAATTGGAGTAGAAATAACAAATTATTTAGTTGTAATTAATACTGACGAGCATGGACAATTAGATTATATGGCAATGGAAAGCTAAAAAACCTACTTCCAAGAGCGGTTCTTGTTTGCAATAATGTGTGAAACTGGAAAGTTCAATGGTATTTCTTATATTAGAGATTTGTGCTTTGATTGTCATAATATCGCAAATCCCGAAAGATTACGTCAGCAATTTCCCAGAAAAAGGATCTATTGCTTATTGATAAAAAGAAGCAATAGATTATCATGTTTATTAAGAAGGACAATATAACCGGAAATCCATCAACAGTTATAGTCTATCAAAACGAATATCATTTTTCCAACTGCAATCTGATTAAATTAATTTTCTGTTTCTCATCATTATCAATCAGTATATCTGGTTTGATTCCTATATTATCAATAGGATTTTGAGGAAGTCGCTTAGATCTTGATATAGATATGATAAGATTATATTCTGCACAAAAAATATCAAAATATTGATAATTGGCATAATCTAACATTCCATAAGAATTTTCGCCAAATACAGTTACCTTCTTACTCTGTTTAGCTGTTAATAATAAGGATTCTGCTGAACTTGCCGTATTGCGATCAATTAAATAAGCGACTTTTTTAGGATATTCATATATAGAGTCTAATTTAATATACATTATATCCTTACCTCCCGGGTTTATAAAACTACCTAGGTTCTTTTTCATTAGCGCGACAACATCTGTAATATATTTTTTAGCTTCTTCGTCCACACTTTCATCTTTAAGCTGTTGCTCATAGTTTTTAATATTGTCTTCGCTAGCCCAATATTCTGAAGGAAATATCGCTATTGAATTTGTATATAAATAAGGTATAAACGGACTGTATGTAAAATCAATTCCTCCCATATTCCCCCTCAAATCGATAATCCAATTTGGAGTCTTGTCAAGCAGTACCTGATTTTTTTTATGATACTATCTATTTTTTCTTCTCATCCCACTCAAATGAAGGTAATGTTATTAATAACGTGTTATCACTTAATTGTTTTAAACTCGCTTCTTTTGCTAAGCTATCTTTAGCCGGAGGAGGAATGTTTTTAAATTTAGGAATCTGTTTATTGAGCTGACGTGTTTTTCTCTGTATCGCTTGCTTTTTTTTCGGTTTGCTGGTTGCTCTTTCCATTGCAGGCACAAAGCGATAGAACTAAAAGCAAAACAAGCTGTTTTTTTATTTTTAATAATGGGCAACTTTTAAGCATATTGATCATCAATCATAATTTTTGGATTACCCGCCAATGCTTCATTTTTTAAATATATCCTTTGGGTTAGATTTCCATGTACATGATAATGATGTTTCGTACCATTGACCAATTGAATGGTTATCCTGCAATCTTGTCTGCTTCTCGTAAAATTGAATCTTTTAAAATGTATACTTTTTATATCAGTAAAAGTATATGCAGGCTGATTAAATATTTTAAAAAATTGCACTTTATCCTGGTAAATAATAAAAGAAGGTAACCATTGTTCGGCAAATGGGCGTAAGATTCCCTGCCCAACGAAAATGGATGATTCCTTTTCACTTAATTGATTAACTGTAGTTATATACGCATTAAAGAATTTAAACATATAAATTCCCAGCGTGCTAAATACTAAACAGATAAACAAAATAAGAAGAAAAGGGAAATTTAAATAGCTATTATCATCACTAAAAGCATAATATAATAAAATGAACAGTCCTGCCCACATCAATATAATACACGTGATGAATATGCTTAAACTCCACCGCTTACGCAAAGTGATTTTTTTCAAAATAAGTTCCTTCATTTTTTAATACAATTTAATTAAAAGATTCCCAAAATAACCGAGCACTTGAGTCAAAGGTTTAAAATAAGAGTTTTTAAAATACTTTTAATTTTAAATCTGATATTTTAAAATCAAAATATCCAAAGTTTGAGATGTTTCCTTAACAAAGTAGCTTGATAATGGTGCAAAACCTCTTTGTAAGCCACTCTTATATCTCCTCCAATCATTAAAATAATTTCTAAAGATGCCAACTAAATATTTGATACAGAAAATATAAAATGCAGTTTTGCGAGAATATAAAGATCTGGTTTTAGTGGTTTTTTCAAAAATTGTCTATCGTTTCCAAATTTCACTTGTTTCCCAATTTACAATATCAATTTTTGAGTCAGCTGTTAAATAATGATTTCCATCTTCCAGTGCGTCTTCATCTAATTGATAAAGATTGTTTTCTAAATCATTCTTAAAAATTTCAATCAACTCTTTTGTAGAATTTGCTACTAAAATCCCTGTTCCATATTCATCATCTATGAAGATGATTTGACCATAATGTCCTTGGCTGGTTGGGGCCAGATCAATAAACAAACCGGTATGAGATCCGTCAAAAGCGAATTTTACCCAATCATTATTATACATATTGGTCAGGTCAATTTCTTTATCTGCTTTTTCAAGTGGAATATTTTCAGATGCGTAATGTTCTTTTTTGTACAAATACTCTTTAACAATCCGGTTGACAGGAAAGAAATCCATACCATAGAACAGGCTTCCGAAATTTTCCTGGTTATTTAATCCGTTGTGCCATAAATAAAGTTCTTTAAAATCAACGGGGAAACTTTTACCAATTGTTTTTTCGACTTCGTTAATTTCACTTTCTGTAGCAGGTTTTTGAAGCGAATGGTTAAGAATTTTCTGTGCATTTTCTTTTAACCAATTTACTATTTTTTCAAAATCTTGTTTCATCCTATTTTTTGTAAGTAATTTAAAGAATAGACTCTGTAAAATCTTAGTAGCTTATCTTATTTTTATAGATCCTCAATTGACAACTAACACGGAAGCCACCATTGCATAAAAAAGAGTTTTCCGTTTTTAAGAAAAATATTGATATGCCCGTCGTAAAGTTCATAATCACCTTCTCTTAATTGAATCATCTGCAGTTCGCCCTCACCGTAAACATTCATAGTACCTATATTTTCTACTGAATAGGGAAATATTTCTTTTAGCTGAGCAATTGTAGTGGAAGCATTAAATATCATTCCCTTGTATAAAATAAAATTTTTTTTTGTGAATTTAAACTCATCAACCGCTACCTTTTCGTCTGAATTTTCAAAACGCGAACCATTTTTGTACAAAAATTTGTACTGTAAATTTTTAGCTGGATCAAGATTTTGAAAGACATAGGCGCATGGTTCTTCCTGCTTCATTAGTTTAGTACTATCTGGCTCTCCGAAGTTGTTCTTAAAATCTTTTAAGGAGAAAAACCGTTTTACCTTACCATTAAAAAGCATCAGATCGGCATCAAGAGTTTCAATGCTGTTTGCTTGGTTTTGATCAGGTGGCGCAGTTTCTGTTACAGGGCTTTTTGAGGATATACTAAGCTGTTTCTTAAAGGGAACTGATTTCGTGTCATCCTTTTTTCTTTTATTATTCCGGTCTTTATTTCCTTCATTTTTGCAAGCTGTAAGGGCTGAAAATAAAAAATAGAGAAACAGTATTTTCTTCATTTTATGAATTTTAAAGTTGCTTCATGTGCTAAATAAATAATTCTGATACTCTAATTATACTTTATTTTACCAGCTAGAAAAGATTGTTTGATCTTTTCAATATCGTTTTGAACAACATCCAGATCTTTTTCTAATACGATATTATTTGTGCCGGTTTCTTTGATGACAAAATCAAAATAGTCTTTCTTGAAAATAGAAAAAAGAGGGATAACTGATGACTGTTTTTTAATTTTTCCTGTAAAACTTCATCACTATCCATTCTGCGTGTAGCAACAGTCTGAGATGAAGGGTCTTCACTTTCTGGATCAATTGGTGGTAGAGCTCCCTTCGGAGATGCCTAGATTATTTCAACTTCTTTATCAGACAGTGCATAATAAGGAGCTGCTAATTCTTCTGTCCAGAATCCTGTATTTAAACCTTCTGGGTTTCCATGGTGTTTTCTTTGATGTGAAACAACAAGGTTCAAGGTTGCAAGAAAATGACAGAGAAAGATTTCAGGTACGATAATTTTAATCCGGCGTTGTCAGTTCGCTTTTTTACGTCATATATTTTCCAAAATATGTATTCAGAGCTTCTTCATTATATTTGTCTTCTCCACGCCAAGATTCAACAAATGTCCAATCGTGCTTTCCTCTACTTGGTCTGTCATAAGATGCCGGTTTAAGAATGTCAATGCAAGCTAAAATTTCAATTAATATCTTTCGCTCATCTTTGGTTGATTTCAAAGCAGTAGATAATTTTTTTTCTAATGCACTTGGATAATCGTTGGGTTGAGAATTTTTGATGATGGATAGGATATTTTTAAAAATCTCAATATCCTCCGTCGAAGGTTCTTGGATTTCTGCTGCCTGAAGTTGCTGAAGGTCAAACAAAGTGTAAATAAGTTTTCCGTGTCTAATTCCGCCCCATTTTATTCTTTCAAAATTCAAAACATTTAAGTCTTCATTGATATAATCCTTGTCGCCTATAATGCCATATTTTAAATCTCTGCAAATTCCACAAGTATAACTTTCGTATATAACTTCTTCATCTTCTCCAAAACTTTGTCCGCTTACTGCTTTTGTATATTGATGAGGAACCAATTGTTTCGCTATAAAATAGGAAGCCAAACTGGAACGCCAATCTAAACGTCTATTAGAAAGACTGCTTAAAAAGGCTGTTGCAACTTTGTCGATTGAAATTGTGGGAAGTATCTCAAAAATCTTGTCCAAACATTGGTCGTGAGAAATGGTCAAAGGTTCAAACATCAAACCTTTTGATTTTGCATACTCAAAGTCAGCAGCATCTATCTGTATTTCATTATCATCAATCCAACCGTTTTTCCAATACGTTTTGAACAATATGTTTTTGGCTTTTTTGTCCATAGACTTCTTAAATTTTTGTTTGTTTGTTTGTTTGTTTGTTTGTTTGTTTGTAGCTAAAAAAACAAAAAAATCCTTTTGAGCAGAAGCACTATTTTCCAAAGTATTTTTTCATTCTTATTTTAATTTTATCACTATCTTCTGGAAATGATGCTTTTGGTCTCCTTTCCCAATAAGCTAGTCCCTGCTCCAGCGCCCACAGTGCTTGATCTCTATTACCAGCAATTAAAAAGAAATCACAAGCTTTATAGTGAGAACATTCATTTTCAACAAGTGCGTAGGCTGCATTTTCCCAATTAGAAAATTTATTCAAATAAGGTATTCCAATATTTAAAAAGTTTTGTTTAAGCACTGTCAAAACTTTTTCTCTTTCATTTTCATCTATAATTTGAAAATGCAGTTCTCTTTTTTTGTCAATGATCGGGAATTCCCAACCGTTGATATTCCAGTCCATTGCTCCACCTAAACTGTCATTTATCGGTTCTTCTCCAAATTCATCCTTATGCCATTTTGAATATATTTTTGAAGACACGCCAAATGATGTCCAAAATTCTGCGCATACATCCGCTTCATTGTATCTGTTGAGCTGAAAATAAATCGTCTGAACGAAACCATTTATTTTTCTCTTAAATGTCAATAAGCTTTTTGAAAATGTAAAACCCATTTGTGCCAAAGGTTCCAGTAAGGTCATTTCAATATTAGTCGTTATTAATTCTCTTGGTTTCATATGGATCTATGGTATTAAGTATTTCTGCTAACGTTTGCTGCTTTGCTTAAAGTGCATCAAAATTTACATTTGTATATCTCTTTTGATACATCGAAGCGTCGAATGCTTGCTTTGATCCCAGCTGAATTAAAACTTCCTTTTGAAATCCCACTTCTTTCTCCAACAGATTGTTCCAAAACTCAGGTCTATCTGAAAAATTTTCATAATAGTCCAATGTGTCAATAATTCCAATAAAAAGTGCTACTATCTTAGTCGTAAATTTCAAATCAGAGGTTCCACTTGCAAATGCATCCAGCATAAATATTTCTATTGGTTCAGGCTCTTCATAGTTGTCAGCATAGACATCTATAGCAGCATTACTTTTTTCTATCGTTTCCAGGTAATTTTCAATATGACCGTTAATAATATCTAAGAACAATTGGTTTCGTTTTACTTTGATTCCAATATATTTGTGGATAGTCTCTTCAAACTTGGGCAACTGATAGTAAAATCCTAAGATGGAAATTGCTAAGCTTTTCCTCTGCTCCAAAGAACTATTTACTAGCCCATCAACTAAATTTTTGGTATGCTGGTCTATTTGTTTTACAATGTCCATTACTTACAGAATTCAAATTGTTGGATATATATCGAAAGGCGTTCCTGAAAATCGAAATTATTTATAAATCAATTTTCTATGCAAATATAGTAGTATTTCCAGATCCATTTTCATATGTTAAACTCGAAAAGTACTTTGAAATAGTTTCACAATATCTACAAATATTTCAAAAAGTAACTTTTCAGACAGAACCCAAATACTGCTGAAAAGCTCCTTTTCAAAGCACATTCATTTCTTGTCTTGCATACTAGACTAAAGCCTAGTTGTCAGGCTGTATTGTTACGTGCTCTGCGTAAAAAAGTTGCCGATTTCAGTTGGTTTCGTATGGTTTTGTATGTATTGATACCGATATAGAGAAACTTCAAAATTCGGGAATAAATATCTATCAGCTTTAAGGTAGATTCCATGTATTTGGGCATTGAATCTAATTAATTTCAGTTGAGCATATAAATCAATAAACTTTAGATTACCTTACTAACATTCATTAAAAACAAGTACAATGAATTTAAAAGAAATATTAAATAAAGCGAATGCTTGTATAGCTGCGGGTAATTACGATCAATTTATGGCATATTATACCACTGACACTCAATGGACATTCGTAGGTGAAACATCTCTAACGGGAATTGATGAAGTCATGGATTATATGAAAGAAGCCTACATCGAACCGCTCAGGTTCAAGGTTGATTCAATGATAGAGGAAGGAAATTATCTCACAGCAGTAGGTACAATAAGCATAGTGAATACTGACTCTCTATGGATAGCCTAGAAGTAATTGCGATGTATGGAGGTTTGAAAATGGTAAACTGGCAGGTCTAAAAGGCTTTATTGCTAACTGATAATCTTTTTATGATAAATTATAATCGTATAAAGACATCAATCTTTGTAAGTATTATCAAACAGCCAACCTCCGATAACTTTTACAATCTTCGGCAATCACAAGAATAATCAGGCAATCTCATTAACCTTACGAAATGTCATCAGACCACAAAATTTCTTTTGACACTACGATCCATCCTCTCATAAAATCGTAAAAAGCTGCGCTTGAAGAGGCTACGAGAGAAGCACATGACTACCAGATAAACTGATAAAACTCAATGTATCCCAAGTAACTTAATGTTAGAAACACGGTATCAATCAACCCATGAATAATGATATTTATCCAGATATTTTTAAATCTAATATATAAAAATCCAAAAGCTATCCCGAATATGAATGTCATGACCAACCCTACAGCACCTTGATACAAATGAGGCAAACAGAACATCAATGCAGAAAGAATGACTATAAGTACTTTTTTATAACCAAAGATATTTTTCAGTTGAGCAAAAGCAAATGCTCTGAATAGCAACTCCTCTCCTATCGCTGCACTGATCCACATGCTGTAAAGCCATTTGAGATACTTTCGCGTGTCACCTTTTATATACTCAAAGGCAGAGTAATCGGCCGGTTCGTTACAAAGCCAATTCACCAGCGGCTGGATAATAAAATCCACACTCAATTCTAAGATCAAATATGATACTAAAATGTTCTTAATGTCGCTTGCTCTGAGATTCTTGAAATTGAGTGATTTCAGATCTCCATTTTGCAAATAGGTACTTATCAGGATAAAAATAATGATGACACAGAAAGTATACGGAAATTTGGTCAGTGGATTATAGATCAGTAAAAAAGATATAGTAAGTAACGCTGGTGATATCCATTTAATTTGTAGCAGCCTTTTCATCTTCATCATTTTAAAAGTATATTTTACAAGACTTAAGATGCCGGCAGGATATTTTCAAAGAACTTAGCAATGTTCTTTTTCAATTTTTCAAAAATGTCCGATTCGCCAAACTCTTTATTGTCATAGCCTATTGGAAATCCTTTCTCCACATATTGATTATTTTTTAGAGTTGTAAGATTTTGAAAGTCCCCGTTCACAATTCCGGTCTCATCGGTATGGATATCCAAGTATTTTATAGCCGCATTTCTGGAGAAATCCAACTTTCTGATATCTATGGTCTTTACCTCTTTCTTCAGATCAGATCTGAAATACAGATTCATTTTCCTGGTGTCAATGACTGTCTGCCATTCACCGGGATGTATGGAGTTTAAAATATTCCACGCATAGTCGACAGGCTTTTCATCGTACGTATAATTTTTTAGCATATAGTATGCACGGTTGTAACGGTCTTCCCATTTTATGTTTTGTTCAAAATCAAATTTATCATTTCCGCCAAGAAAATCAAATTTTTTAGCAGCGGCCAGATCCTTATGGTACTGATTGTTGCATAGCAATGGCATTGGCATTTCCTTATTGGTAAGTACGGTGTATTTCCCGTTTAATAAGGCAATCGTTGCAGAATTTCCTTTGGCATCGGTCAGGAAAAAATGACTTCCGGCTGCATTGGGCCACCAGTTAATGTTGGGACCATCATTCAGATGGTCTACCACTTCTTTTACCGTTTTGTAGTTGTCCAACTGGTACTGTATCCATTGTGCCCAGAACATATCAGGCTGTTTTGGATTATATACTTTACTGGTCTCTTCGAGATATAATTCAACCAAAAAAAGACCTTTTTCATTGATGCCGTAGCAGGGAAGATCATATCCTAAAAGATTAAAGGTTACAGAACCGAATTTTGAAGTCCATTTTTTATTGGCTTGTGTTTGATCAGTTGTCAGATTTTGCCAGCTGATATTCCTTTTCAGGACATCCCGCTTATTAATGACGATCATTCCGGGCATTGTTTTCCAGTTTTCATTGAAGCCAACAACGTTATAATTGTTCCCTGTCAGCAAAAATGCCGAGCACGCTTTACTTTGGACTGAGTAGATAAGAGCGCATATCAAAAAATAGCGCAGAAAGAAAATTTTCATAAAATTGATATTATAATGCCTACGATGAAAAGATTGATTGGTGAGCCTACATTTTTACAGAATCCTGCTCTGCAATTTGAATCTTTAATCCTCAACAAATTTACAGTCAGTACAGAATTAAGTCAATGGTTATTTGTAACCAAAATAGGATTAGACCGTCAACAACTTTTACCAGAAATTACTAATCTTTCATCAGAAGATCCAATAAGTGATTGGATTTAAATTCCCTTTTTATGAAAGGCGCTCAAGCTTGCAATCTTTTTAGTGACAGTATGGTAAACAATCTCTACAGAAAATGACCGCATGTCATAAAGAACAATTTTAAGTTCATTTTTATCGGTTTCACATATGACCTTTCCTTTGGACAGAACTAATTCATGTTGGGAATGCTTCTGCATATTTTTGAAATCATAATAAGAGATAGACATGGTATTTTTATAAATTATTTTGATTGAAGAAACTTTTTGATCTAATTTCTCGATACTTGTTTTATATCTAACAAAGTATTATTTATTATGTAAAGGTAAGACTCTAGTTTTTAGTGTTAACGTTTTTTTATTGATTAGAATTATTTTAAAAGATATTTTTAAATTTCCTTAGTCCTAATTAATTATTTTTTACGAATAACTTATAATTTTAATGGAATATATCTTTATACTTACAAAAGTTCAATATCTTTGTTCAATATCATTCAGCTAATTTCAATGAGAAAATATTTTGGATTTTTGTTTTTCCTATTACTTCCATTTCAGGCATACAGCCAGAATCTTTCAGCAGACGAATTATTCGTAAAAGCCAGAACAACAGCATTTGAAGAAAAAGATTATCCAAAATCTATTGAGATTACAAAACAGGCATTGCAAAAAGCGCCGAACTATACAGACATATCGGTTTTTTTAGGAAGATTGTACACATGGAGCAAAGATATAGCTGCGGCAAGAGCTGTTTTCGAAGAGCTTGAAAACAAAAATGTTCAGAATGAAGACTTTTTTATTGCATACGGATCATTGGAATACTGGAATGATGACCAAACCAAAGCGATAGAAATTATCGACAAAGGACTTACCTATCATCCACAATCTGAAGCACTTTGGCTTTTGAAGGCGAAAGCTTATTATGCCAATAAAGAATATACAGAATCTGAAAAAGCTATTAAAAATCTTTTGGTGATTAATCCAAAAAATACGGAAGCAAACAGTCTTGCAGTACGAATTAATGATTTGGTTTCTAAAAATGCAATCAACATTACCTACAATTACTCGCATTTTGATAAGCAATTTACTAATGATTGGCATATTGTGGGAGTAGGATATAAAAGAGTAACACCGATTGGATCTTTTATATTGAGAGGGAATTATGCCAATAAATTTGCTGAAAATGGCACACAGATAGAACTAGAAGCTTATCCGAGATTAACTAAAACTTTTTATCTTTATGTTGGTGGAGCTTACTCTAATGACGTAGGCATTTTCCCTAAATATCGTACAGGAGTTTCGTTGAATGCCAATCTTCCTCATAGCTTTGAAGCAGAGATCGGTTACAGACAGCTTTATTTCAGTAATAATATCTGGATGTACACGGCTTCTATTGGTAAATATTACAAAAATTTCTGGTTTAATATCCGTACTTACCTTACGCCGGACAACAAAAATATTTCACATTCTTATACCGGAACAGTACGTTATTACACAAAAAGCGCACAGGATTATTTTGCATTTCAGATCGGAACTGGAATCAGTCCGGAAGAATCCCGTAATAATCTTCTTGAGAACGAAACTTTTAAGCTAAAAACCTTTAAAATAGGCGGAGAATACAATTTTTCCGTTAAAAGAAATCTGTTTTCTGTAGGGACAATGTATTACAATCAGGAATATCGTCCTAACGAAAAAGGAAACCAGTTTGATGTCACATTAGGATATACAAGGAAATTTTAGCCTTAATTATTTAGCAGCTTTTTTCATAAAATTGACGAATACAGAATCCGGCATCAGCTTTTTACTCTGATAAAACTTAGCATTCATTTTTTTAAACTGATCAAAACGACCGTGGACTTTTTTGAAAATCTCAGGATTACTAAGCTCATTCTCTTCCGAATTGCTCAATATGAAAAGGTTGCCATCATGTAAATAATACTTTTCAGAAACAAAATCTGTTAAAAGACTCTTACTCTGCATGATCGGAATATCACTTTTGCTGATCTCAGAATCCGGTGAAAGACCTTTGCCAACCCATGTTACAGCAGATGGCGTAATCAGATTATAATTTTTTCTGTAATAGGCTAAAATGGATGGCGCTATATCGAAATGACTTACTGTTTTCTGGAATTTTTTCGATTCTTTCAATAAAGGTGAATACACCATCATCGGAACATGGAAACGGTCTATTTTAGACTGAAGAAGAATCTCCGGCATACTGTGATCTCCGGTGATGAAGAAAATAGTTTTGGCAAAATCAGGTCTTTTACTATAATTTTCAAAAAAATGTTTCAAAGCATCATCTGCATTTATGACAGCAGCCAACTGCTTTTTATATCCTGCAGCCCATTTTTTCTGTTCTGATGTCAATGCATTTGATTTTAGCCTTTCATTATACATCTTTTCATAATATTCTTTATTGTTAATTAAAAAAGGATGATGTGTAGAAAGTGTAAGAACCATATTAAAATAAGGTTGAGTTTGAACTTTTTGTTTTTCAAGGACTTTTTTGAAGACTGCCTGATCTTCATAACCCCAGCTTTCGTTATCGCTGTTGGCTGGAAGTTTTTGATAAGAAGTGCCATAAGAGCCTATATCGACAATATTATTAACTTTATTGTATTCCAGATATTCTCTGTAGCCGTCGAAAATAAGATTTCCCCCATAATAAAATCCCGTTTCGAAACCGTTTGATTTCAATATATTGAACAGATTAAAATGATCAGGAGTTTCTTTAATTTCTAAGAAACCATTCTTCCCAAATGGCAGAGATCCCGTGAGTGAAGGTAATGCAGCAAAAGTTCTACCCGCAGAACTCAACCCGTTTTCCCAAAAAAGACTTTTCTGCGAAAGAGAATCAAGGAAGGGTGTAAAATTCCCAATATAACCTTTGGGAGATGTATAAGCGTGGCCAAAACCTTCCAAAACAACGAATACCAAATTCGGAACTTCTTCCGATTTGTTGAGATACTGACCTAAGAAATCCGGGGTATCTTCTTTTCTCCAGAAAGGATAATTTTCATTCAGCATATTTGTATTTGATGCTAAATCTTCTTCATCGCTCATTAATTCCGTAATTTCAGGGTGATCGCTGATAAAATTCTCTTCATTGGCTTTGAAAAAATATGCCCACTTACTTTTCGCAGCAGTTTGATTAAACTCGTTTAAATTATTTAACCCTAAAATATTTACCGGAACAAAAAAAGCAATCAATCCTAATGATAAAAAGCCAATTCCGGGATAAATAGATTTGAAACCCGAACGACCGGACATGAATAAGGGAGTAAACGATGCCGCCAATAAAATTGCCAGTAAAGCATAGTTTTTAAAATTAAGCATGCCGCCTGCCTCTAAAATCTGCATCATTTCTTGCTTGCTGTAATAGATAAGGTCTGCACCGAGTAGATTTCCTGTTTCCGAAAAATAAATAAACAAAATATATTGTAAAGAGACCACGAATCCGCAGGTAATAATGGCCAGAGTTCTTGCCCAACCTTCTTTCATAAAGTTCATCACAAGATATATGAGCCCAAAGCCAAACATGAGCTGGAATACAAATAGAATATTACCCAGAAAAAGTGCCCCGACAATAGCTACTGAATCTACTTTTGTAAAGACAAAACGATACCAAAGCCATTCTGCAGCCACTCCAACAAGGAAAAGAACACTGAATGTTGTCGCAAAAGCCCCCCATTTTCTAAGACCATTTTTGAGGATTGTTAAAATTCTTTCTTTTAAAGGTAAGTTTTTTGTATTCTGGCCGAAGCCCTGTCTAGTCATTTCGCCCCAACCATGCGATTTTTTAAAATAGTCTATAAAACCATTTACTCCAGCTTTCACTGTAATCAAATGGAAATAAAACGGCTCCGAAAAGGCAGTTATAATAAGCGAGAGAAAATCTTTTCTCTTACTGTACACCTGATGACTCACCATATCGACCAATATTCCGTAAACAGAATAAAGGAATCCCATTGAAAGAACGAGTGCGAATAAAATGAAGAAGAATGACCAATTGATAATGCCGAGAATAAGAAAAGTAATAAACACGATATACCCGGAAAACTCTACCAAAGGTCCTAAAAATTCAAAAAAGAACCAATACGGAATGCTTACCATCCCCAGTTTCTTGTATTTAGGATTAAACATCAGCTTGCGATGTTTCCAAAGTGTTTCTATCGTACCGCGCATCCAGCGGTTTCTTTGTTTTTTCAGAATGTCTTTTGTTTCCGGAACTTCGGTCCAGCAAAGCGGATCAGGGATGGTTGTTACTTCATAAGGTTCTTTACGCTCCTCCATGTACCTCCTCATTCGCACAACTAGTTCCATGTCTTCACCTACCGTATTTCTGTCATATCCACCACATTCCAGAACGATTTTCCGGTCGAAAACCCCGAAAGCTCCTGAGATAAGAATCAAACCTGAAGCACGTGACCAAGCCATTCTTCCCAGCACGAAAGCTCTTATATATTCCAACGCCTGTGTTCTGCCTAACAAAGTTTTAGGCATATTTACGCTTACCACTTTTCCGTCTTCGATCACACAATTGTTGGCAAGACGAATTACCCCGCCACAAGCAATGATTTTCTTTTCGGTTTGTTCTAAAAATGGTTTTGCCAACTTTAAAATAGCATCCTGCTCCAGAATACAGTCTACATCAATACACACCAGATAATCTCCGGAAGAAACATTGATTCCGACATTTAAGGCATCAGCTTTTCCACCGTTTTCTTTATCTACACAAATAAGTTTTTTGAATGCAGGATTCTTGCTTTTATAAATTCCTCTGATATTGTTGGTTTCAATTTTACCCTGTACAAAATAAGATACACATTCCAGATCGTAAGCTTCGATCATTTTCTGCATCGAATCATCCTTACTTCCATCATTGATGATGATGATTTCAAGATTGTGATAATAAAGAGACAGCAGGGATCGTACGTTTTCCACAATTGTCATTCCTTCATTATAGGCCGGGGCAAGGAGACTGAAAACCGGTGCATTGGCATTGGCAGCAATCATACTGTAATCCGTAAAAACATTTTCTTTTTTGTATCGTAGAACCGCTCCGAATGCGTAAATTCCTATCCAACCATAAATAATTGCAACTGCAGCACCATACAATAAATACAGCCATATAACGATTTCGTAGACAATGTGTGAAAATTCTAACATACTTTTTCCTGCAATGCGTATTTTATAATTTGAACTGATTCTTCAGACATATCTTCCTTATTGGCAAGGTCTGATAAGTATTCGTTATAGCCTAATGAATAAAGTGCCTGTGCAGCATTAACCTTAATGCCTGATGTATTACCTTCAAAAAGTTCTCGCTTAAGCAGATATGTACAGCAATGATCTTTTGAAAATTTTATGACCCGCAGAATCTCCAACCGTACATCATCCGGCTGATCATTATATATTGCAGAAAGATAGGCTACTGTTTCAGGATTCTCCAGCGACATTAAGGTCTGGATAGATTTTATTTTCACCTCTACAGCAGATGTACTGAGTAATTCTTTAATTTTAGAATAAAAGGAAAGGAGCTGAAACTTTTTTATTAGTTTAAGCGTAAAAACTACCGCAGAATCATTGCTGCTTTTTAACCATTTTTCAATTGCAAAATCTGCATCTTCAGGCAAAGACGAAATTGAAAGAAGTAATCTCAACTGCTGCCATTCTGAAATCTTAGACGAAAAAGTGTCTAAAAAATTTAAACCTTCAAAGCCTTTTAGTCTTACCATAGCATACTGAGCTTCAAGATAAACCTGTTGTGATGGATGAGATAAAAATAAGGAAATCTTTGATGTTGCCTCTTTATGATCCATCACTGTAAGTTCAAGGATTCCCTGGGCAATAAGGTAATGTTTCTTCTGATCAAGTTTATTCATTGCTACCTCCCTGAGATTATACTCCTTGAATAAATCTTTGATTTTATTTTTTGCAGCTCCCGAAAATTTTTTCTCAGATTCTACCAATCTTTGAAGGAAAATAATCTTGAAAGATTTTCTTAAAGCAAGAATATTAAATTGAGGATTGACGGGAATTTCATCATTACCATAAACAATAACCTCAGATATTTTTTTATCGATAATAACGGACCACGCTGTTGTTCTCGCAGATTCTTTATACTCAATAAAATTGTAGATGAGCACGATGATGACCAATATCACCACCAGTGATAACATCACAATAAAAATGACAAAAAGAAAATGTACCGATGCGATTAGCATATTTTATTTTGGGATATATCTTTTAATTCTCAACATCAATTCACTGGGACTGAACGGCTTTACGATGAAATCCGAAGCTCCGAGATCAAAAGCATTCAGCACCACTTCTTCCTGTCCCATACTGGAAAGCATGATTACCGGAATTTGTTTTCCCATCGATTGTATTGCCGAAAGTATTTCTATTCCTGAAGCAAATGGCATCATAATATCGGTGATAGCAAGATCTACATTATTTTTTTGTAAGGTTTCGATAGCTTCTTTACCGTTGCGGGTTAAAATAACTTCGTGTCCTTCTTTTAATAACTTATGCTCAATTGTTTTGAGAATTAGTTCGTCGTCTTCGGCGATCAAAATTAACATAGCTTTTGATTGTATTTTATTAAACTTTTTATGATATTTAATCCTATTGTTATCTCTTCAATGATCTCTTTTTTCATGGCAGAAAAATCCATGTTGTCGTCTGCTTTCTTCTCCCATTTCAAAGCACATTCTGAAAGACTGAAAAGACCTGCAGTTCCCGCAGTTTCTTTAAGTTTATGAAGAATCATTTTAGCATCGCCCGTATTTTTTATCGCTGCAGCAGTATCAATATCATTCTTTGTCTGGTTAAGCTCGTTGATCAAAAGATTTAAAAATATTTCTTTAAAATAACCATCGCCACCGATCTGCTCATTCAGCATATCCATATTGATGTATTTCTCAGTCAATATTTCGAATTTTTTAAGAGTAGTAATCTGACTTTCTATAATCGCTCGGGGTTTGTAATCGTTCAAACAGACCGTTCCCAATTCGAAACTTTCATCATCTACGAAGGGTATCCTAGCATAAAAACGAATACCTGCTGCCAGAATTAAGGGGTCGGGACGAGATCTGTTATCTAAAAGCGTTTCAATAATAATAACAACCTCACCATTCGCAATTGAATATTGGCAAACCATATTTTCCCGGTCCATAGAATCAATCTCAAGTCCGATACAGCTTTGGATGGTCTGTGTTTCGCTCTCCATAATTGCTATTAAAGAGGAAGGGCAATTTGCAATTAAGCAAGCTGTTTCTGCAAAAACATCAAACTGAGGATCTTTCCCTCTATTTAAAAGATCAAAAAATTCAAATTTGTTTAATCTTCCGATTTTATTATCAGGGACGCTATACTTTAACATAATAGCGACTAAGTTATTTAAAAATAAACAAATATTATAATAATATTTACAATAACATTTTATAAAAGTTTAATTTATAAATACCCTAAGCTTGCAATAACGATATTGGATATGCAAATTAAAGGTCCAGTACAAGTTAAGCTGCATTTTTATAGATTCTATTTGCTTGTTAAATTCTTCTATTGTCTTGTAGTTTAGTAAGCTGTGATGATGTTTGAATAGATGCCTAGGTTAAAATTTGCCTTCCGCTACAGTGAGTCCAGCTATGGCAGATGGCTTCCGCTTGTACAGGCTCAGTTGAAGAATTATTGACGACTTAAAAATGGTACGTGCAATATCTTTGCACAGCGCAGTTGGGGAGCCGAATGGAAATATAATAAAAAGGATTTCTGCTAAAAGTGGCCATAGTAGCGAATTTCCAATTATTAATATATTTTTAAATTAGAGGTCATGTATTCTTTATTCATATTATATGAAATTTAAATGTGGTAACCACTCTTATTGATTAGATCTCGGCCAAACCAGCCCAAGCTGCCCCTAATGATTGAGTGACGACTAATTCATAATTGTTGGTGAAAGTTTTTATTGCATTCTCTACAGAACGGCGAATGACTTCTATATTACTAATATCGCCGATATATTGATAACAAGCTCTTGGTAATACGTAGAATTTTCCTGTTTCAATGTTTTTTATAACTCTATAAATATTAATATCAGCCAAGGCGCTGTGCAATTTTTTGTAATTTTCAGTACTCGCATTATGTAGCTCTACCGTTAGCATTTAATTAGCCATAGTTAATGTTTAGTTTTCCACTAATATAAAAATATTTCACGTATTGCAATTTGGGTTAACTGTGAAAGATCTTAATAAAATAAAAATTATAGTTTTTATCTAAATATTCTTCCTATTTATATATTGCTCAATTTATTAAAAACTTCATCTTTTACAATGATATTGTGCCTAATCTGTTCAAAAATCATTTTATTATTTGTAAATATTTTTCATAAGTCAAAAATTCATCATTTGAGCTATAAGTCGACAGAATAAAGAACCAAGAATTATAAGGGTCTGTATTAATATGAGAAGGCTTTATTGCTACATTTTTATTTACCTCTACAATTTGAAAGTCACAGGGAGCGATAAGCGAAAAAGTTTTATTGATTCCATATATAGCTCCAAACTGTGTTTTTTTACCTATGATAGATTCTTGCCTCATAAATTCAACAAGATAAATTTCTCCTATCTCCTTTTGAGCAAAGTCGGTAATTCCTACACAGAAATCGTATAATCCTATTTTTCTTAGCCACAGATGATGTTCTGTATAATAATGGTTTTTGGGAACAAGCATACAGTTATTTATTTAATCTTTAATGAATGGAGTTTTCACAATAACACCTTTGACCGGTTTATTTCGTATATTAATAAAAATTTCACTTCCGTATTTAGCACTTTCAGAACAGACGTATCCCATTCCTATTCCTTTTTTGAGTGTCGGAGAAAGAGTTCCCGAGGTAACCGATCCGATAATTTGATGATGATGATCCCAAATTTCATAACCATGGCGGGGGATGCCTTTGCCATCAATTTCAAAAGCAACCAGCTTTTTAACAACACCTCTTTCCTTTTGAATTTTTAAGAATACACTATAAATAAAATTCTTAGTAAATTTTGTTATCCAGCCAAGACCTGCTTCCAGCGGCGAAGTGTAATCATTAATATCATTTCCATATTCAGCTATATTAAGTAATGACACATATGGAGATACAACTCTAGCGATGGAAAACTCTGTTATAGCTTTATTTCAAAAGAAAATTTCCTGAAAATTCTTGATCAATCAGACTTTTTCTCAAAATTACTCCTCAAGAGTCTTAGCCATGAATTCAGTGTGATGGCTAATCTAATGAAAGTTTTGTCACAAAGAACGGTTAGGGAACGTGTAGCACTGAGTTTATTAATTCTGCATAGAAAATATAAATCTAATGTAGCAGAGGATAAAACTTACATAACATTATCCAGAACAGATCTTGCCAATATGGTGGGAACTGCCAATGAGACATTAGCCCGTATCCTCCATGATTTCAAGGTGGATCATCTTATCGTTATGGAAGCTAGAAAAATTCTATTAATAGATTTGGAACGACTTACTCGTATTGCCACTATGTAAAGTCCAAAAAAATTGCCCATGTAGACACAATGGGAAAGGAAGAACATACTTCCATAATTTTGAAACTGGCTTCTATTCTATCTGCTGTTGCAGGATTAATAAATATTACAGGAGTTCTCTGTCGATAACCTTACCACAAATATATCGAGACGCTTGCTTTCTTTTCTGAACAACTATTTTTGAGAAATTATAAAATGGCATTTATTTACTATACATTCTATTTTTTTATTAGGTGTATTTATTTCAGGGTTGATAATCGACTGGACTGCAAAATACAAATTACAAAGCTCATACACCATTCCTTTATCTATTGAAATTGTTCTTATGCTTCTCATAGGTTTCCCTCATGAATTATTTCCGGCTTTTCCTTCCGCTCCATTGGTAATTCTTTCACACTACTTTTTGCCATGGGATTACAAAATGCTCTCGTTATCCGTGTTTCGCAATCTGTGGTAAGAACAACTCATCTAACAGGACTTTTTACCGATCTGGTAATTGAACTATCACTATTTTTTTTCAAAAACAAAAAGAAAAGAAAATACAATAAATAAAGCCTATTTCTAAAAATAATGACCCTCATTTATTTATTTTCAGGAGAAATTGGGGCATTCACATATGAGCATTTTCAATTAAAAACACTGATATAACTTTAAAAAGCCTTCAAACATGGGCTAACTTGTTGCAAAAGAAGATCAGGTAATTCCTAAACCTAAAATTTGTATGATATTGCCATTATTTAAAATTGTACTGACGGCAATGAAATAAATATCCTTAAAAGACACCTTATTGCATTTGGAAATTTAGAGTTATTACACATGAAAGATTTTATCACATGGTTCGTAGAGCTTATTCTAATCAACAGTAATAATTCATGTTGTAGAGATCTCATTATACATTTTCTGAAAGTAGTTGCTTAGCTTAACTGTTCTTTCTTTGTCAAAAGAGTTTATATATTTTAAGAACATTAGTTCGGTACTGTGTCCCGTGGCTTCCATCAACAAAGGAGTAGGTATTTTTCCATAAAAATTAGAAGCAAAACTTCGCCTGCCGATATGACTTGATATTACCTCCCATTTCTCAATTCTTATTAGTTTAGTCCTATGTCCTAAACGCTTACGCGCATTTATAGTTTCATCGATCCCGGATAATCTTGCTATTTCTTTTATGTCTTCATTATATTTTTGTACAGCTAGAGCATCAGGAAATTTACAGTTGTTGCGATTAATTATATTCTGAACAATTGGATGCAAGGGTAACAAAATTTCTTTGTGTGTTTTTTGCTGAATAAAATTAAGACATTTTTTCTTATCTACTTCTATGAGCTGCGTACTAGAAAACTTCATAAAGTCGGAGATTCTTTGACCGGTATAACAACTAATCAATAACCAGTCCTTAGCATTTTGTAGATAAGATGGAACATTGGTATACTTTATTTTAAGTATTTCGGGTTCAGTTAGCGTCACAATTTCTTTGTTCTGTCGCTCTCTTCGTACTTCGAGCTCACGAACACGTGTCTGGATTCCTTTACGTTCAGCAAAGTTTAGAATAGTCTTAACAAAGTGTATTGTTCTATACAGTGTATTCTCACTATAATCTTCTTCTTTTCCAAATACCAAAAAATTCTGAATAAATTCTGAATTAACCTGATCAATATATAACCTTTCAGCCAGATGACCCTCAAATTTTTGCATTAAATTAAAAAATACTTTGTATCGTTTGTAAGTGGAATGCGAAATAAGCTCCTCCTTTGTACGTATATATTGCTCCATAAAAAACAATAGAGTCATCTCAGGCAAACTGTTCTTTTTTTGAAGGCAGATATTTTTTACAATTTTCGAAAAATGCCTTTGGTTAATCTGTTTCTTTTTAAGGATGAGCTCACTGTAATATTCCTTAAGCTCTACTTTTAATGTATTTATCTTATTATTAAGATCTTTATATTTTTTGAGGTAAATATTTTTGGGACGCTGTCTTTCCGTATCCCATTCTGTATCTAAAATTCTAAACGGCATATGAACAATAAAACTATTGTTATTTAAAAGATCTGTAAACTTTAAATTAATATTTTTTAGAGTCCCATTACTTGAAAGAAAAAACTGGAATGTCATTTTTTTTTTGAATACTTGAAGTGTTAATGAACTGCGAATCTAGGGAAAAATATGTAGTCCTATCTAGACTACTACATACCACAAATATATGAAAATATACGTACAAACAATATTTTTAATTGACTGATAATTAAAAGATTGTGAAATTTATTTTTTTTCAACCAATTAAATTCAATATA